>ERZ1034411.8-NODE-8-length-207875-cov-11.323872_pt1 | contig 207875 bp, 222 predicted proteins | sample MGYA00520583_ERZ1034411 | MGnify/ENA primary metagenome ERZ1034411 (study PRJEB33736, sample SAMEA104288481) | Azolla microphylla | place: Ecuador | collected 1982 | study: EMG produced TPA metagenomics assembly of the PRJEB19522 data set (Is there foul play in...
AGAGATCACCCCACCCCGCTCGCGCGTCGCGCGATCGACCCTCCCCTCCAGGGGAGGGTGAAGAAATCAGCCTCTGCCGTCTGCGCAGCGAAACGAATAAAGGAAGGAAACCCACCATGGCGTATGAGACGATCAAGTACGAGGTCGCCGAGCAGATCCTCACCATCACGCTGAACCGGCCCGACAAGCTCAACGCCTTCAACGCGCAGATGCAAGCGGAGCTGATCGACGCGTTCGACGCCGCCGACAAGGACGACAACGTCCGCGCCATCATCGTGACAGGCGCAGGACGCGGATTTTGCGCCGGCGCCGATCTCTCCTCCGGCGCCGACACGTTCGACCGCGACGCGCGGCGCGGGCCGGTGAAGCGCCTCGCCGACGGCAAGGTGGACTACAGCGATCCGCAGGTGCGCGACGGCGGCGGCCAGGTGACCTTGCGCATCTTCAAATGCCTCAAGCCCGTGATTGCCGCGGTGAACGGCCCGGCGGTCGGCATCGGCGTCACCATGCAGCTCGCGATGGACATCCGCATCGCATCCGAGGCCGCGCGCTTCGGCTTCGTGTTCTCCCAGCGCGGCATCGTGCCGGAGGCTGCCTCGAGCTGGTTCCTGCCGCGCATCGTCGGCATCTCGCAGGCGCTTGAATGGTGCTATTCCGGCCGCGTCTTTCCGGCACAGGAGGCACTCGCCGGCCGCCTCGTCAGCAAGGTCGTCGCTCCCGACGATCTCCTGCCGACCGCCCGCGCGCTGGCCAAGGAATTTGCCGCGAAAACCGCGCCGGTCTCGGTCGCCCTGATCCGCCAGATGATGTGGCGCATGATGGGCGCCGATGATCCCATGGAAGCCCACAAGGTCGACAGCCGCGGCATCTACGCCCGCGGCCGCTCCGACGACGTCAAGGAAGGCGTGGTGTCGTTCCTGGAGAAGCGGCCCGCAGAGTTCAAGAACAAGGTCTCGAGCGATATGCCGGATTATTTCCCCTGGTGGTCGGAGCGGGACTACAAGTAACGAGCCCGCCCAGGTGGCGTAGGCGAAAGAGGCCTACGCCGCCTTGATGGCGCGAATGAAGGTCTCGACGAACTGACGCATGTTCTCCGACTGACGCGTCAGCTCCTCGGAGGCATCGAACACTTCGCCGGCGGCAGCGCTGGACTCGCTCGATCCGACTTTCACACCCTGGATGCTCTGCGAGATCTCGCCAGTCCCTCGTGCGGCCTCCTGAACATTGCGGGCGATTTCCCGCGTGGCCGCGTCCTGCTCGACGACCGCGGCGGCGATCGACGAGGCGATCTCGTTGATCTCCTCGATCGTGGACGTGATGCCGTGGATCGCGCTCACGGCCTGTCCGGAGCTGGTCTGGATGGCGGCGACCTGATCGCGAATGTCGTCGGTCGCCCTGGAGGTCTGCTCAGCGAGGCTCTTCACCTCGCCCGCCACGATGGCAAATCCCCTGCCCGCCTGCCCCGCCCGCGCCGCTTCGATCGCCGCGTTCAAGGCCAGCAGATTGGTCTGCCGCGCGATCTCGTTGATCAGCTGGAGCACGTCGCCGACCTTCTCCGCCGCCGACGAGAGCCCCTGCACGGTTTCGTTGGTGCGCCGTCCCTCGGTGACGGCCTTCTCCGCGATCTGCGCCGACTGCGTCGCGCGCCGTCCGATCTCCGCAACCGAACTGGACAATTCCTCGGTGGCCGCAGCGACGGTCTGCATGTTCGCCGACGCAATCTCGGTCACGCCCGCCACGCTGGCCGCTTTGTCGCTGGTCTGGCCGGCGGAACGCCTCATCCCGCCCGCGGTCGCCTCCAGCTGCGACGATGCGGAAATGACGGTCTCGATCACTTCGGTCACGTCGACGTCAAAGCGGTCGGAGAGCTCGTCGATGCGCGTCGCGCGCGCGGCCTGTTGCGCAGCAGCCTCACGCTCTCTCGCGTTCAGCTCGACACTTCGAACCAGGCTGTCCTTGAAGAACTGAACCGCGCACGCCATCGAGCCGATCTCGTCCGTGCGGTCGGTGCCCTCCACCTGCTGGTCCAGCTTGCCGTCGGCAAGATGCGTCATGGTGCCGGCGAGCCGCCCGATCGGCACGGCAATGCCCCGCGCCATGATCGCCGCGGTCAACATGCTCGTCAGCAGGGCGAGCAAGGACAGCGCCGTCACGAGACCGAGGCTGAGAGTTGCTTCGGACTTTTTCTTCGCCATCAGGCCGGTGAGCTCCGTCACCAGGCCGTCCTCGATCTTCTTCAGCAGATCGATCCGAGCCGTGGCGGCATCGAACCAGGATTTGCTGCCGAGCGAGCCGAACTCGCCCGCAAGCCCGCCGCGCTCGACGACCTTGCGCATGCCGTCGAACTTGTCGATCGCAGGCCCCGAAAATTCCGAGCTGAACAGATCCCTCGCGTGAGGCGAGGCCACCGCGCGGAAGGCGGCAAAGAAGCTGTCCTGCGCGGCTGCAAGGCCAATCGCCCTGACATAGGCCTGCGGCTCGAAACGTCCGGCGGCGATCGCACCGGCGACGGTCGCGCGTTCCAGGCCGGCGCGTTCCTTGGCCTCCACCAGATTGGCGTGGGCGGCAATCGACCGCGAGATCTCGTCATCCGTTGCGAGCTTGGAAATGCCTGATGTCACCGTGATCAGACGCCCGACGATCTCCGTCAGGGCACCGGTCGCCGCTGCGGGAGCGATGGCCTGCCGATCGATCTGCGCGCGCAGTGAATCAAGGCGTCCCAAGCTCTCGGTTGCCGCCTGACTTGCAGAGGCGAGCCGACCGCGGCCTTCGCTCGTCAGATCCGCCAGCGCACCCAGCGCCATCGCGCGGCCCGCGTCGGTGCGGCCGCGCTGCTGCTGGAGCTCGGCGCCCAATTGCGTGCCCTTGCTGCTCAGAAAGGTCAGGGACAATCCGCGTTCGCGCTGCAGCTCGTGGACCAGGCCGCTCAACTTGCCGACGCCGTCGACGACCGGCTGCATCGCCACCATTTCAGAACGCACGGCCCATTTGGCGGAAATATCGTACAGGGCGAGCGCAGCGAGCGTCGCGAGAGGCAGCAGCGCCGCCAGCGCGATGCGATGAATTATTCTTATATTCCTGAACATCATCCGAGTTCACGATTGCGTACTCGTGATAGGATCGGACTGGTAAAGAAAACGCCTTATACGAGTGAGAAAAAGATAGGCGACGCCTGCTCACGAATGCGGCAAGGCCGATCAGTCCATCGTCAGCGCTACACGCCCGATCGCCTTGCGGTCGATCAAGAGCCGCATCGCCTTTGCATAATCCTGCAGGGGCAGACGGTGTGAAACGTTGGGGCGCAGCTTGCCTTCCTCCGCCCATTGCAGCAGCGCATTCAGACGCAGCTGTCCGAGCGCAGGGTTCTTTCGTACCGCTTCGCCGGCACGTACGCCGAGCACGCTCGCACCCTTGATCAGCAGGAGGTTGGTCCTCGCCGAACCGATGCCACCGGTGAAGCCGATCACCAGGAGCCGCGCGCCCCAGGCGATGCAGCGCATCGAGTCCTCGAAGACCTGGCCGCCGACGGGATCGAACACGACGTCCGCGCCGCGCCCGTCGGTGATGCGCTTGACGGCATCGCGAAACGGCTCGCGGTCGTAGCGGATGAGATGATCGGCGCCGCGCGATTTGGCGATAGCGAGCTTCTCGTCGCTGGAAGCGGTGGCGATCACGGTCGCGCCCAGCATCTTGCCGATCTCGACGGCCGCCAATCCCGTGCCGCCGCCGGCGCCATGCACCAGCAGCACTTCGCCCGGCTCGACCCGGCCGCGATCGATCAGCGCGTGATAGGCCGTGCCATGACCGGCGAGATAAGTCGCAGCTTCCGCGTAGTCGAATGTCGAGGGCTTGGGGGTCAGCTGCGACGGCGTGACGACGGCTTCGTCCGTGAATGCGCCATGACGCATCTTGACGATGACCTTGTCGCCGACGGCAACACCTTTCGCCTCGGTGCCGATCTCCGTGACGTCGCCGGCGGCTTCCATGCCGGGCGTGAACGGCAATTCCGGCTTGAGCTGATATTGCCCGGCGGCCATCAGCACATCGGGGAAATTGAGGCCCGCGGCCCGGATCCTGACCCGCACCTCGCCCGGCTTCAGGGTGCGCGACGGATATTCTTCCAGGCGCAGGGTCTCGGGCTCGCCGAGCGCGTGGCAGACGACGGCGCGCACCATCAGGCCGCGCTCGCCTTGCTGCGCAGAAGCGCCTCGCGGATCAGCGGCAGGCGGTCGTTGCCGAAATACATGTCGGTCTTGTTGACGAAGATCGTCGGCGAGCCGAAGCCGCCGCGGGCGACGACCTCTTCGGTATTCGCCTTGAGTTGATCCTTGATCCCCTGCTCCGAAATGCCAGCGAAGAACTTTGCCGCGTCGATGCCGACCTTCCTGCAGATCTCGGCCAGCACGGCGTCCTGCGAAATGTCCTTGTCCTCGCCCCAATAGGCCTCGAACACGGCCGTCGCGAACGGCACCATGTCTTTGCCGAGCCAGATGCAGCCCCGCATCGCCTTGACGCTGTTCACCGGAAACACCGTCGGCGGCATCTTGATCGCAAGGCCGGCCGAGCGCGCCCAGTCCTGAAGGTCCTTCTTCATGTAGCGCGCCTTCAGCGGCACCGGCTTCTCGCGCTGCGCATAGACGCTCGGATTGACCGTGTTGAAGATGCCGCCGACCAGGATCGGCCGCCAGACGATCTCGGCGCCCGCCTCCCTGGCGAGCGGCTGGATGTTGTGGAAGGCGAGATAGGTCCAGGGGCTGGAGCAGTCGAAGAAGAATTCGATCATGGCGTTTCCTTATGTGTCTTGTCTTGCCCCGCCCTCTCCCCGTCATTGCGAGGAGCTCTTGCGACGAAGCAATCCAGAATCCCTCCGCGGAAAAACTCTGGATTGCTTCGCTTCGCTCGCAATGACGGGGAGAGAGCGGTGCCTACTTCCTTCCCAGCACTTCCTTAGCCCGTTGCCCAAACATGATCTTGCGTGATTCCTCGTCGAACGGCTCCTTGACGAATTTTCCGATCGCAAGCCCCGCCTGCACCTGCGGCCTCGCCCGCACCTCGGCGTACCAGCGTTTGACGCTCGGATAGTCGTCGAGCGTGAAGCCTTGCGCCTTGTGGGTCATGGTCCAGGGGAAACAGGCGATGTCGGCGATGGAATAGTCGCCGGCGACATAGGCGCCGGTCTTCTTCAGCTGCCGGTCGAGCACCCCGTACAACCGCGCGGCCTCGTCGCGATAGCGCTCGATCGCGTAAGGAATCTTCTCGGCGGCATAGAGCGCGAAATGGCCGTGCTGGCCGAGCATCGGCCCGAGGCCAGCCATCTGCCACATCACCCACTGGATCGCAGTGGAGCGGCCGCGCAGATCGGTGGGCAGGAAGCGGCCGGTCTTCTCCGCCAGATAGATCAGGATCGCGCCGGTCTCGAAGACCGAGAACGGTCCGCTGCCGTCGGCGGGATCATGATCGACGATCGCGGGAATGCGATTGTTCGGGGAGATCGCCAGGAACTCGGGACTGAACTGCTCGCCGGCGCGGATGTTGACGGGCTTCACCGTATAGGGAAGCCCGAGCTCCTCCAGCACAATCGAGATTTTCCAGCCGTTCGGCGTCGGCGCGTAATAGAGGTCGATCATGACCTGTCCCTTGGCACTTCCCTTGGGGTCTTCCCTGGCATTTCCTGTCGCCGCCGCCGGAATAGAGAGCGACTTTCGTTGTTCTGTACCTCGACGTTAGGACATGGCAGGAAGGGGCGCAACATCACCTGCCGGGAGGGCCGCCATGCTGTTTCCAACCACGATCGCCGGCTCCTTGCCGAAGCCGGAATGGCTCGCCGAGCCGAACATGCTCTGGGCGCCCTGGAAATCCCAAGGCGACGAGTTGCTGCGCGCCAAGCGCGACGCGACGCTGATCTGGCTGAAGATCCAGGAGGACGCCGGCATCGACATCCTCACCGAGGGCGAGCAGGCCCGTCAGCACTTCGTCCACGGATTCCTGGAGAAGATCGAAGGCATCGATTTCGCCCACAAGGTCGAGATGGGCATCCGCAAGGATCGCTACAAGGCGATGGTGCCGCAGGTGGTCGCCCCGCTCCGCCTGAGGGATCGCGTACACGCCTTCGAGGCCCGCGTGGCACGCACGCACACCAAGAAGAAGCTGAAATTCACCCTGCCCGGCCCGATGACCATCATCGACACCATTGCCGATCGCTATTATGGCGATCGCGTCAAGATGGCGTTTGCCTTCGCCGAGCTGCTCAACGAGGAAGCCAAGGCGCTGCAGGCCGACGGCGTCGATTTCGTGCAGTTCGACGAGCCCGCCTTCAACGTCTACATGGACGAGGTCAACGATTGGGGCATCAAGGCGCTGGAGCGCGCCGCGCAGGGACTGACCTGCACCACGGCCGTGCACATCTGCTACGGCTACGGCATCAAGGCCAACACCGACTGGAAGGAGACGCTCGGCGCGCAATGGCGGCAATACGAGCAGATCTTTCCGGCGATCGATGCGAGCCCGATCCAGCAGGTCGCGATCGAGTGCCGCAATTCCAAGGTGCCGCTCGACCTGCTCGCGCTTCTGAAGAACAAGGTCGTGCAGGCCGGCGTGATCGACGTTGCCAGCGACACCGTCGAGACCGCCGAGGACGTCGTGAAGGTGATCGACGCGGTGTCGAAATTCGTGCCCAAGAGCAACATCATCGCCACTACGAATTGCGGCATGGCCCCGATGCGGCGCGAGATCGCCGAAGCCAAGCTGATGGCGCTCGGCGCGGGCGCCTCGCTGGCGCGGGAGAAGCTGGGATGATCCGAAGGCGGGTCCGCTAGTCCAGCGCGCTCGGATGCTGCGTCGGCTGATAGCCGGCGCTGAACGCCCGCAGTGTGGACGGGGGCGTCAGCAGCATCGGGCTCTCTAGCTCGCACTCGGCGCGGGCATAGCCGGCGGGCGACCACAGCAGCGGCTGGCCCTGTCTCATCAGGAAGCTCTCCTCGCCCTGCTGCACCATCGCGCCGTCGGGCAATTGCGCTGGTGGCATCGGCAAGTCGTGCAGCCGCTTCTTGCCGCGATCGAGCCGCTCCCGATGCAGTTCGGCGTCCATCGCCTTCGCACTCACCTTGCTCGTACCGTTCCCCTTGTCCCAGGACGCGCGAAACCGGTTGGCATCGTCGCGGCGGCAGAAGAAGCAAGGTCGGTGTCCCGCCGCAAAGGCGGTGGCTTCGTCGAGAAAGAACAGCTCGGTCCAGCTCCGCCGCGCCATCACCGGGCGCCGCCAGCCGCGGAATTCGCACAGGCAAATGATCCAGGCCGGTGACGACCAGCGCTTTTTCAGCAGCGTCTTGGTCGCGGGATCATGGATGATACCGCGATTGCCGGTGAACATGCCGCGATGCGGCGTGGCGATGATCTCGCCGGTGGGCGTGACGCGGTTTTGCAGGGGCATGGTGTCTCAACCCGTCATTGCGAGGAGCCCTTGCGACGAAGCAATCCAGACTATCTCTGCGGATGCATTTCTGGATTGCTTCGCTTCGCTCGCAATGACGGCGGATATCACGCCGCCCCATCCCGCAGCGGCGGGTGGTAGGACAGCGCGGTGTCCCAGGGAAAGAAGATCCAGGTGTCCTGCGAGACTTCGGTGATGAAGGTGTCGACCAGCGGACGGCCCTTCGGCTTGGCATAGACGGTGGCGAAATGCGCATCGGGCAGCATCTCGCGCACCAGCCTGCCGGTCTTGCCGGTGTCGACGAGGTCGTCGACGATCAACAGTCCCTTGCCGGTGCCGCCGCCGAGCTTCATCGCCTGCTCCGAAATGCCCTTGAGCACCTGAAGCTCGCCCTGCTTGTCGTGATCGTAGCTCGCGATGCAGACCGTATCGATCACGCGCACGCCGAGCTCGCGCGCCACGATCGCGGCCGGCACGAGACCGCCGCGGGTGATCGCGATCACCGCATGAAACGGGCCGACTTCGTTCAGCCGCCAGGTCAGCGCCCGGCAGTCGCGGTGGAACTGGTCCCACGAGACCGGAAAGGCCCTGCCCGCCCGCTCCTGCGCACTCAGTTCCGGTGCTTCACCAGCCATTGTCGTCTCCTGCTTCGCACAGCGCCCGGCGCGCCGGGAGCTTTAGCGGGTGATGTTCAACCCCGCCAGCATGTCCTTCACGGCCGCCATAGCAGCCGCCAGCTTCTCCGGATCGCGCGAGCGCACCACCAGATTGGTGTTCGGCTTCTGCTCCTCGTCCATGAAGGGATAGCTGCCGATGATGGTGTCGGGATGGGCGGCGGCGATCGCCCGCAAGGGGCTGCCGATGTCGCCCTCGCGCGCATTGGCGCGCACGGTGTCGGAGAGCATGCGCACTCCCGATTTCAACTTGGGCGCGACGATGTCCATCATCGCCTGCATGATCGAGGGTACGCCCGCCATGACGATGACGTTGCCGATCTTGAAGCCGGGGGCGAGGATGGTCGCGCTCTGGATCAGCTCGGCACCATCGGGGATGCGGGCCATGCGCAGGCGGGCCTCGTTGAGGTCCTGCTCGCTCCAGCGCTCGCGGAAGCGGGCGACCACCTCGGGGTGGTGGTCGATGCCGACGCCGAACGCCTTGGCGACGCTGTCGGCGGTGATGTCGTCATGGGTCGGCCCGATCCCGCCGGTGGTGAAGACATAGGTGTAGCGATGCCGCAGTGCATCCAGGGCCGCGATGATGTCGGGCTCGTCGTCGGAGACGACCCGGACTTCCTTCAGATCGATGCCGATATTGGTCAGGTATTCGGCGATGAAGCCGATATTCTTGTCCTTGGTCCGGCCGGACAGGATTTCGTCCCCAATGACCAGAATGCCCGCCGTGACGATCTCGCTCATGCCTTAAGTCCCTCACCTGTGGCGCCGACTTTGCCGGGGTAACGCGTTGAAGTCACGCGGTTTTGCTGCCGAAATAAGCAGTCCTCAGCCATTTTTTCAGGCAGGCCGCCGGCCGTCCCCGGCAAACGCCGCCAGTCCATGCTTATCGCGCTGGCCCGGCCCTTGCTACCTCCTACGGAAGTCATGCACTCTCACGGCATGGCCACAGGACGTTGCGGTCTCCACCAAGGACCAAACGACCTGACCAATGGCGCAACGCCCCGGGGAGAACAGTCGGGATCTATGGCAGTCGCGTTTGATGAAATGAATATTCCCGGCGGGGATCTTCGCCCCGCCTATCAGGAGCTGGCGCGCTGGCTCAAGGAGACCCCTCCCGAGGCGCTCGAATATCGCCGCCAGGAGGCCGAGCTGCTATTCCGCCGGATCGGCATCACCTTCGCGGTCTACGGCGATTCGGAGTCAACCGAGCGGCTGATCCCCTTCGACGTGATCCCCCGGATCATGTCCGGCAAGGAATGGTCGCTGCTGGAAAAGGGGCTGAAGCAGCGCGTCAAGGCGCTGAACATGTTCCTGCGCGATATCTATCACGGCCGCGACATCCTCCGCGCCGAGATCGTGCCCGACGATCTGATCTTCCAGAACCCAGTGTTCCGCCCCGAGATGAACGGCCAGCAGGTGCCGCACGATGTCTACGTGCACATCGCCGGCATCGATATCGTCCGGGTCGACGCCGAGGACTTCATCGTGCTGGAGGATAACGCGCGCACGCCGTCCGGCGTCTCCTACATGCTGGAAAACCGCGAGATCATGATGCGGCTGTTTCCGGATCTGTTCGCCCGCCACCGGGTGGCGCCGGTCGAGCGCTATCCGGACGAGTTGCTCGCCGCGCTGCGCTCGGTCGCGCCGCTCAGCGCATCCAGCGAGCCGACAGTCGCCCTGCTCACGCCGGGCGTCTACAACTCCGCCTATTACGAGCACTCCTTCCTCGCCGACAAGCTCGGCATCGAGCTCGTCGAGGGCCGTGACCTCATCGTCAAGAACAACGAAGTGTTCATGCGGACGACGGAAGGGCTGAAGCGGGTCGACGTGATCTATCGCCGCGTCGATGACGACTTCCTCGACCCCCTCACCTTCCGTCCCGATTCCGTGCTCGGCGTGCCCGGGCTGATGTCGGCCTATGCGGCCGGCAACATCACGCTCGCCAACGCGGTCGGCACCGGCATTGCCGATGACAAGGCGATCTACTCCTACATGCCTGACATCGTGAAGTTCTATCTCGGCGAGGAGCCGATCCTGAAGAACGTCCCGACCTGGCGCTGCCGCGAGCCGAAGGATCTCGCTTATGTGCTGGACAACTTAAGCGAGCTCGTCGTCAAGGAAGTGCACGGCTCCGGCGGCTACGGCATGCTGATCGGACCTGCCGCGACCAAGGCCACCATCGAAGCGTTCCGCGAGAAGCTCAAGCGCGAGCCGGAGGGCTTCATCGCCCAGCCGACGCTGGCGCTTTCGACCTGCCCGACCTGCACGGCCTCGGGCCTCGCGCCGCGCCACGTCGATCTCAGACCCTTCGTGCTCACCGGCAGCAAGCGGACCACCGTCGTGCCGGGCGGACTGACACGCGTCGCGCTGAAGGAAGGCTCCCTGGTCGTGAATTCGAGCCAGGGCGGCGGCACCAAAGACACCTGGATCCTGGACGAGTAGCTCGATGCTGTCGCGTACCGCCGAAAACCTCTATTGGCTCGCCCGCTACGTCGAACGGGCCGAATATCTCGCGCGCACCATCGATGCGACGCTGCGCGTCACCGCGCTTCCCGCCGCCTATATCGGCAAGACCAACGAATGGGACTCGGCGCTGCTCACCGCCGGCGTCGCCGCCAGCTTCTATCAGAAATATGAAGAGGCCAACGAGCACAACGTCGTCGACTATCTCTCCTTCTCCGTGGACAATCCGTCCTCGATCAGGAACTGCATCGAGGCGGCGCGTCTGAATTCACGCTCGGTCCGCACCGCGCTGACCAGCGAGATGTGGGACACCATCAACTCGGCCTGGATCGAGTTGCAGGAGGTCTGGAGCAAGGGCACGTCGACTCGCGAGGATCTGGCCAAGTTCCTGCGCTTCGTGCAGGAGACCTCGCTGCGCTTCGACGGCTCGGCCTACCGGACCATGCTGCGCAACGACGCCTACTGGTTCTCGCGCCTCGGCCTGCACCTCGAGCGCGCCGACAACACCGCGCGCATTCTCGACGTGAAGTATCACGTGCTGCTGCCGGAAGAGGAGCATGTCGGCGGCCCGCTCGACTTCTATCAATGGAGCTCGATCCTGCGCTCGGTCTCGGCGCTGACGGCCTATCACTGGGTCTACCGCGAGACGCTGAAGCCGTGGCTGGTCGCGGACCTGCTCATCCTCAACGGCACGCTGCCGCGCTCGCTGGCGAGCTGCTACGACAATCTCGTGCGCAATCTCGACCAGATCGGCGTCGCCTATGGCCGCCAGGGCCCGGCCCAGCGCCACGCCCGCGGCATCCGCAACCGGCTGGAACACAGCAACATGAACGACATTTTCCAGCATGGCGTGCATGAATTCATTCAGGAATTCATCACGGACAATTCCAGGCTGGGCGAAATCATCACGAAGCAGTATTTGATCTGACCCGGTGCTGCGCACCGCCCGGAACGACGCCAGAACGACGGTCACCATGCGCCTGCGAATTCTGCACACCACGACCTATCGCTACGAGCCGTCGGCCACGAGCGTGATCCAGATCCTGCGCATGACGCCCGGCAGCCATGACGGGCAATATGTGGCGGAATGGCAGATCGACGTCTCCACCGACACCAAGCTCGACATGCATGAGGACGCCTTCGGCAACGTCACCCATGTGCTGTCCTGCGGGCCTGTCGGCGACATCCAGATCACCGCCGAAGGGCTGATCGAGACCCACGACACCGGCGGCGTGCTGCGCGGCGCCGACGAGCGCTTTCCGGCCGGCATGTTCCTGCGCGCCACCGACCTCACCTCCGTCAACCCGGCGATGGCGGCGGTGGCGCGCCAGTTGCGCAGCGAAGCCGAGAGCGACACGCTCGGCTTCCTGCATACGTTGATGAGCGAGATTGCCGATCACATGACGTTCGACGAGGACCCGACCAACAGCGGGACCTCGGCGGCGGAGGCATTCGCGCTCAAGCGCGGCGTCTGCCAGGACTACGCACACATCTTCATCGCCTGCGCCCGTGTCGGCGGCGTGCCGGCGCGGTTCGTCTCCGGTCATTTCCTGCGCGCGGACGGCATGCTGCATCAGGATGCCGGGCACGCCTGGGCGGAAGCCTTCGTGCCCGATCTCGGCTGGGTCGGCTTCGATCCCGCCAACGGCATCTGCGCCACCGACGCCCATGTCCGCGTCGCGATCGGGCTCGACTATCTCGGCGCGGCCCCCGTGCGCGGCACCCGTTATGGCGGCGGCGCGGAGACGCTGACGGTGGCCGTGAAGGTCGACCAGGCCGGCCGCGGCGGGCAATCGCAGTCGCAGTGGCAGAGCTAGGCGCCGCCGTCCGGCCTATCGGACGTGCTACACTCGCGGGATCAGACCTGTTCCCGCGAGGACCCCATGGCGACTGTCAAACTGCTTTCGGACGATGAACTCTCCAGCGAGGCGCGCGCCGTCTTCGACGATATCCGCAAGGTGCGGAAGTCGGACTTCGTCAACAATTTCTGGCGTGCGCTGGCGCATGATCCGAAGACGCTGCGGCGGACCTGGGAGAGCATCAAGGAGGTGATGGCGCCGGGCGCGCTCGATCCCAAGGTCAAGGAGATGCTCTATGTCGCGGTGTCGATCGCGCATGGCTGCAGCTATTGCATCCACTCCCACACCGCCGCCGCGCGGGCCAAGGGGATGAGCGAGGCCGAATATGGCGAGCTGCTCGCCATCGTCGGCATGGCCGCGGAGACCAACCGCCTGGTCACCGCGCTCGGTGTGCCCGTCGATGCGGCGTTTCTGGTCGATACAGCCGACTGAGGTTCTGCCCCGGGAATCGGGGGTTGGAGCGGCCGGCGAAATTGGCTAGTAATTCCGCGCAAACGCGTTCGGGGACTGGAAATGACCTATTGTTGCGGAATCCTGGTTCGGGACGGTCTGGTGATGATCGCCGACACCCGCACCAATGCCGGTCTCGACAATGTCTCGACCTTCCGCAAGCTGCACATCTTCTCCAAGCCCGGCGATCGCATCATGGCGATCGCCAGCGCCGGCAACCTCGCGATCAGCCAATCCGTGCTCTCCACACTGACCGAAGGCCTGGAAGACCCCAACACGGGCGAGCTCGAGACGCTGATGAACGCGCCGACCATGTTCCAGGCGGCCCAGCGCATCGGCCGGGCCATCCGCGCCGTGCATGCCACCGAAGGGCCGGCGCTGAGATCCGAGGACGTGTCCTTCGACGTTTCCTTCCTGTTCGGCGGTCAGATCAAGGGCGCGCGCATGCGCCTGTTCATGGTCTACACCGCCGGCAATTTCATCGAGTGCACCACCGACACGCCCTACCTGCAGATCGGCGAGCACAAGTACGGCAAGCCGGTGCTCGACCGCGCCATGCATTACGACGTCGAGCTCTACGAGGCGCTGAAGACCGGGCTGATCTCGATGGATTCGACCATGCGCTCGAACCTCGGCGTCGGCCTGCCGATCGACGTGCTGGTGGTGCGCAGCGACGCCTGCGAGGCCGACCTCAACCACCGCATCGAGGCGGGTGAGCCCTATTTCCACGATCTGCGCTCGCGCTGGTCGGCGGCGTTGCGCGCGGCGCATCAGAACATTCCGCGGCCGCCCTACAAGAACGAAAAAGAACCCAAAACCTGACAGCTACAAGACCTGACAACCACAAGACCTGACAACCAAGAGACCTTGAAGAGAGAAAAGGCAGGAAACGATGAGTGAAGCAAAGAAGATCGCCGTGGTGACGGGCGCCGGCACCGGTGTCGGACGCGCCGCCTCGCTGGCGTTGATGAACATCGGCTTCACCGTGGTGCTGGTCGGGCGCCGGCTCGACATGCTCGAGGAGACCGCAAAGCTCGGCCCCGCCGGCAAGAGCCTCTGCGTCACCGCCGACATGACCAAGCCGGATTCCATCGCCGCGCTGTTCGACAAGGTGAAGGCGACCTATGGCCGGCTCGACGTGCTGTTCAACAATGCCGGCATGGGCGCGCCGGCCGTGCCGTTCGAGGATCTCAGCCTCGAACAGTGGCAGGCGGTGGTGAACACCAACCTCACCGGCCCGTTCCTGTGCACCCAGCACGCCTTCCGCATCATGAAGGACCAGAGCCCGCGCGGCGGCCGCATCATCAACAACGGCTCGATCTCGGCGCACGCGCCGCGGCCGTTCTCGGCGGCCTATACCTCGACCAAGCACGCCATCACCGGCCTCACCAAGGCCTCGAACCTCGACGGCCGCATGTACGACATCGCGGTCGGCCAGGTCGACATCGGTAACGCCGCGACCCCGATGACCGATCGCATGGTCAACGGCCCGGGCGTGCTGCAGCCCGACGGCACCACCAAGCATGAGCCGCGCATGGACGCCAAGGCCGTCGGCGATGCCGTCGCCTACATGGCCGGCCTGCCGCTCGATGCCAACGTGCTGACCATGACGGTGATGGCGACCAAGATGCCGTTCGTCGGACGGGGTTAAGTAAAAAACGCGAAAACAACCCCATGCACAGTAGGCGTCAAGAGGCGCCTGCTGTTGCTCGGCAGCGGGGGTGGCACGAGTTAAGTCCCCGCGCTGTCTCAACAATCGTCATTGCGAGCGCAGCGAAGCAATCCAGGATATTTCCACGGAGGGATTCTGGATTGCTTCGTCGCAAGGGCTCCTCGCAATGACGGGGAGAGAGCGGAGGCCTACTCCAAACTCTCCACCTTCCGCAGGCTTGGAAACAGCTTCATCCAGAGCAGCGCTACTCCGACGGTGGCGACGCCGCCGAGCACGGCGGCCGGCATGGCGCCAAGCAGCGCGGCGGCCACGCCGCTCTCGAACTGGCCGAGCTGGTTGGAGGCGTTGATGAACAGGAAGTTCACCGCACCGACGCGGCCGCGCATCTCGTCGGGCGTTGCGAGCTGCACCAGCGAGAAACGGATCACGACGCTGATCGTGTCGGCCGCGCCGAGCACGGCGAGCGAGAGCACCGACAGCCACATCCAGGACGACAGCGCAAACACGATGGTGGCGAGGCCGAACACGATCACGGCCTGGAACATGCGCAGGCCGACATGCCTGGAGATGGCGTGACGCGCCAGCACCACGGTCATCAGCAACGCGCCGACGGCGGGCGCAGCGCGCAGCACGCCGAGCCCCACAGGGCCGGTCTGGAGGATGTCGCGCGCATAGATCGGCAGCAGCGCCGTGACGCCGCCGAACAGCACCGCGAACAGATCCAGGGAGATGGTGCCGAGGATGGCCGGGTTGCTGCGAATGAAGCGGACGCCGGCAAAGATGTTGTCGGAGTCCGTTCCCTCTTTCGCGATGGCCTGCGGGCGCGGCCGGATGAAGCCGGTCAGGATCATCCCGAAGATCCAGAACAGCACCATGATGGCATAGGCGAGATGCGGTGCGACGGCATAGGCGAAGCCGCCGAGCGCGGGCCCCGTGATGGTTGCGACCTGCGCCGCACCGCTGGAGACGGCGGTGGCACGCTGCAGCGAGCCCTGCGGCGCGATCAGCGGCAGCAGCGCTGCCGTGGTCGGGCTCTCGAACGCCCCGGCGATCCCGAGCAGGAAGGTCGCGATGAAGATCTGCACCTCGCTGACCACACCGAGATAAGTGATCACGGTGAGATAGAGCGCGGTCGCGGCCTCCACGAGCTGGCAGAGCTGGACCACGCGCTTGCGCTCGAAGCGGTCGGCGGCATGGCCGGCGACGAACACCAGGAGCGCGGTGGGCAGGAACTGGACGAGGCCGACCATGCCGAGATCGAAGGCCGATCCGGTGAGATCGTAGATCTGCCAGCCGATCGCGACCGCCGCGATCTGGCTGGAAAAACGCGACAGGCTGCGCGACAGCAGGAAGAACAGGAACGCGCGGTGCGCAAGAAGCGCGCGGGCGCTGACCGGCGGATGTCCGGATACTGGCTGCTCTGGCATCGCCTTTCGGGTCACCCTCGGACCGCTCTCCCCCTTCGACGTGGACGGGGCCCCGCGTGACCGAGGTCGACCCGCTTGTCAACAGTGGGGCGCTTCCGGCTGCTCCCGGCATTGCCTTTGCAGCGCGGGCGCGGCCATAATCATTGAGGGTTTGGGGACATCATGCTGCGCTTGCAATCGGCACTCGGCATTTTCGCATTGCTGTTGATCGCCTTCGCGCTGGCGGAGAATCGGCGCGCCGTGTCGCTGCGCCAGGCCGCGGTCGGCCTGCTCGTCACCTTCGCCACCGCGATCGTGCTCCTGAAGCTGCCGGTCGTCGCGCACGCCTTCGGCGCCATCAACGACGCCGTCGGGGCGATCTCCGCGGCCTCCCGCGCCGGCTCCGCTTTCGTGTTCGGCTATGTCGGCGGCGGCACCCTGCCCTTCGACGTCAAAGTGCCCGGCGCCGACTTCATTCTGGCGTTCCAGGCGCTGCCGATCGTGCTGGTCATGAGCGTGCTGACGACGCTGCTGTTCTACTGGCGCGTGCTGCCGCCTGTTGTCCGCGGCATGGCCTGGCTGCTGGAGCGGACGCTCGGCGTCGGCGGCGCGGTCGGCCTGTCGACCGCCGCCAACATCTTCCTCGGCATGGTCGAGGCGCCGCTGTTCGTGCGGCCCTATCTGGCACAGATGACCCGCAGCGAATTGTTCCTGGTGATGACCGGCGGCATGGCGGGCATCGCCGGCACGGTGCTGGTGCTCTATGCGACGCTGCTCGCGCCCCTCATCCCGGATGCCGCCGCGCATTTCGTGATCGCGTCCGTGCTCGGCGCACCGGCCGCGATCCTCATCAGCCTGATCATGGTGCCCGAGACCTCGGACAAGCGCACCGGCGGCATGCTGGGAGATCCCCGGGTCGCCAGCGATCCCGAGATGGAGGTGTCCGGCACGATGGACGCGATCGTGAAAGGCACCAGCGCGGGGATCGAGTTGCTGATCAACATCGTCGCCATGCTGCTGGTGCTGGTGGCGCTGGTCTATCTCGTCAACGCCATTCTCGGCCTGCTGCCGAACATTGGCGGCGCCGCGATCTCGCTGCAGCGCCTGCTCGGCCTTGTGATGGCGCCGGTGTGCTGGCTGATGGGACTGCCGTGGGACCAGGCCGTCACCGCCGGCAGCCTGATGGGCACCAAGACCGTGCTCAACGAACTGATCGCCTATGTCGACTTCTCGAAGCTGCCGCCCGGTACGCTCGATCCGCGCTCGCGCCTGATCATGCTCTATGCGATGTGCGGCTTCGCCAACTTCGCCAGCCTCGGCATCATGATCGGCGGCTTAGGGGTGATGGCGCCGGAGCGGCGCGAGGAGATCAACACGCTCGGACTGAAGTCGATCGTATCGGGGACGCTGACGACGTGCTTGATGGGGGCGGTGGTGGGGGTGTTGAGTTAGGTACGAACTGTCTGAATCTCGTCAGTTCGTCCCAAATGCATCTGCGAATTCCTGGCAAGCGGAAAGCAGATGGCGACGATTCAACCCAATATTCCCCCAGCCAAGCGCTCCGCTGAATTTTACAATGACGCGGTCCGGGTGCTTCGGATTCAGTCTTGCATCTGTCGTCCACGATAAGCGGTCAAGTTTGACCTGGACAATTTCCAATCGTTCACAGGCTGATGCAATAGACGCAAAAAGCGCTTGCGCTTCGTCAAACGAAAGGTCGACCGACGAAGCTTCTCCCGCAGTGCAAAGGAGTTCAAATGTCGGGTGACGATAATACAGAAGTAGACCGCCTGAGAGTGCAATGTCGACCATGTTCTATTAACGCCCGAAAAGCCATTGCAAACGCGAAAAGCCAGTAGCCGCGATGGAGCGCAGCGTAGTCCGGGAAAGTGCGCACCGTCGCGTGCAGCGGCCCCGGATTACGCTGCGCTCCATCCGGGCTACGAAGAAACCCTCCCCCGTCATTGCGAGCGGAGCGAAGCAATCCAGAAATGCATCCGCGGAGATAGTCTGGATTGCTTCGCTCCGCTCGCAATGACGAGGAGAGAGTCTACGCCTTCAGCTCCACCGTCTTGAACTCCGCCGGCAGGATCACCTCCAGCAACTCGACGTCGTCGGAATAATCCAGGATCATGTGCTTGATCTTCGGCGGCTGGGTCCAGGCGCTGCCTTCCTTCATCAAGGTCTCGCCCTGCCCGTCCATATAGGTCTTCACCCAGCCCTTGAGCACGTAGACCATCTGGAATTCGACGTTGTGAAAGTGCAGCTTGGAGACCTCCGCCGGATCGCAAGGGCCCTGCAGGCGGATCACATGCGCTTGCGCAAGACCTCGGGTCGCGTCGGCGATGCCGAGGTCGCGGTACTTGGCGTAGGCGCGCAGGCCGTCGGCCTTGAAGTCTTCCTCACGGTGATGGCTGATCGCGATGCGCTGCCTCGCCCGGGTTGGCTTTTTTGGAGCCGCGAAGGGCGCCTTCGCTTTCACCGCCTTGCGGGCCGGCGAGCGTGCCGCGGCCTTGACGCCGCTGCGCTTCTTCACCGCAGTCTTCGTGGCGGGTCGTGATGCCTTTTGCTTGGCCATTGTCTGCCTCCCTGATCTCTGCCGCGCCCGCCGGACGGGTTCGGCCCGGGCGCAGACTAGCCAGTCCTGGACGAGGCAGCAATTGCGGTCGTAGCTTGTCCGAAGCTGTCGTCGCGAATGGCCCTCGTCTCGTATTCGTTTTCTCGCTGAATTAATCTTGCAGGGAGATTCTGGGGGACTTGATTCATGGGCGGCAGCGTAGGTCAGCGTGCATTTCAGAATGCCCGGCTTCAAAAGCGGCAGAAGGCCGAAGTGCTGCCAATGCTCGGGCACGCTCTCCAGCTGCACAAGATGGGGCTGTTGCCGGAAGCGAAGACCGCCTATCGCCAGGTCCTTCAACTCGCGCCCAACCAGATCGTCGCGCTGCACATGCTCGGCATCCTGGAGTCCGATGCCAAGAACTATGAGCAAGCCGAAAGCCTGCTGAGCCGGGCGGTCGCCGCTGATCCGCGATCCGCCGATGCCCATATGAGCCTCGGCATCGCTCTCAACGGCTTACGGCGTCACGACGAGGCCTGCGCGAGCTATCGAAAGTCCCTCGCCCTGCGGCCTAACCACGCCGTCACGTTGTCCAATCTCGGCAACGCGAGCGTAGCCCTGGAGCTGCACGAGGAAGCGCTGCGCAGCTACGACAAGGCGCTCGCACTCGACCCGAACCTTGCCGAAGCCCATAACGGCCGGGGTTGGGCGCTCTGCCGTCAGCGCAGCTATGACGAGGCCGTCGCAAGCCTGAACCGCGCGCTGTCGATCAAGCCCAATTACGCGGCGGCGCTCGCGAACCGCGCCACCGCCTTGCGGGAACTTCAGCGATTTGACGAAGCCCTGGCGGACGGCAACCGGGCCATCGCGCTGGCACCCGACGAGGCCAACGGGTGGCTCGCAAGGGCCGGTGTGCTGCTCCAGATCCAGCAGATTGCCCAGGCTTCGCACGATTGCGAGCAGGCCCTCGCGATCGATCCCGGCTCCATTCAGGCTCACCTGGTGCTGGGCCTCTGCCTCGCCGGACTTGGCCGGGTCGACGATGCGCTCGCCAGTTTCGACAGGGCGCTCGACATCCAGCCTGACCTGCAGAGCGCAATCTCCAACAAGATCTTCACGCTCGACTTTGCAGGGGACGCCACCGTCGAGCGGCATCAGCAGGCGCGGCAGGTGTGGTGGGACCGCGTCGGCGCGAAGATCGCTTCAGAAACGGCGAGACCGCACGACAACGGCCGCGATCCGGATCGCCGCCTGGTGCTCGGCTATGTCTCGTCGGATTTCAACGCGCATTCGGCCGCGTTGATCTTCAAGCCGGTCCTTCAGCACCATGACCGGACACAGTTCGAGATCGTGTGCTACGCCTGCTCGGCGAAAGTGGATGCGGCGACCGGCGAATTTCGTGAGATCGCCGATCGCTGGCGCGATGCCTCGCAATGGACCGAAGATCGCCTCGCCGACGAGATCCGCGCCGACGGCATCGATATCCTGATCGATCTGTCCGGCCATACAAGAGGCAACCGCCTCGGTGTATTTGCGCGCAAACCGGCACCGATCCAGGTCCATGGCTGGGGCCACGGCACGGGCACCGGCCTGCCGACGATCGATTATCTGATGTCGGACCCGGTCGCGATTCCCCGGGATGTCCGGCATCTGTTCGCAGAGACCATTGTCGACCTGCCATGCTTCGTGACGCTGGCGCCGCTGCCGGACGGGATTACGCGGGCACCGACGCCGGCGATCTCGAACGGCTTCGTCACCTTCGGCGTCTTCAACCGCATCAGCAAGATTTCCGACGAGGCCGCGGAAGTCTGGTCCAGGATTCTCGAGGCGGTGCCGGGTTCGCGACTGCTGATCAAGGACGTCGCGCTGGACGACCAGATGGTCCGCGAAAATTTGCTGGCGCGGTTCGCGGCTTGCGGCTTGCCGGCCGAACGCGTCGAGCTGCTTGGGGCCACCTCGCGCGGCGAACATCTGGCATCGTTCAATCGCGTCGACATCTGCCTCGACCCGTTCCCGCAGAATGGCGGCGTCAGCACCTGGGAAGCCCTGCAGATGGGCGTGCCGGTGGTCGCAAAACTCGGCAACAGTCTCCCCAGCCGTGCGGCCGGCTCCATCCTCACCGCACTCGGCTTGCCGGACTGGGTCACCGATAGCCGCGAGGCGTATATCGACATCGCAACGAGCTGGGGCTTGCAGATCGAAGAGCTCGAGAAGTTGCGCCGCGAACTGCCCGACAGGATCCGGGCAACGGCCGCCAGCAACCCCGTCTCATACGGGCGCGCGGTGGACGAGGCTTATCGCGCGATGTGGCAGCGCTATTGCAGCAGCGGTGGTTGATTGCCCCTCGGGCGATTACGCGGACTGCGCGTTCGCTCGACGCAGCGGCAATGGAGATATCGTAGGGTGGGCAAAGCGACTTGTCCGCCGAAGCTCAATGAGCGAAGGCGGAAGCCTGCCCACCACCTTTTTCAATCGGAGGCAGATGGTGGGCACGGCGCAAGAGCGCCTTTGTCCACCCTACAGGACTTACAGGACCGGCTTTCTGCTCAATGCAGCCGGAACACGCCGTCCACGGCGCGCAGCTCGGCCGGCTTGATCAGCTTGGAATGCGCTACGGTGACGGAATGGAGCGGACCGTCGAGCTTCTCCTGCCAGAACGCCAGGAAGTCCTTCAGGGCGGGGAATTTCGGAAACATATCGTAGTTCTGCCAGACATAGGTCTGGAGCAGCGAGGGATGGTCCGGCATCCGGTAGAGAATTTGTGCCGTCGTCAGCCCGTAGCCCAGCATCTGTTTCCGGAAGTCCTCGGAAACGCCCCCACTCCGCAAGCCCATGCCAACCTCCTTTGCAGGAGCGCATTGAGGGGTGGCTTGATCGGTGCCCCGGGGAGCCACCCGGAAACGATGCGCTCACATGAGAGAAATGTGACGCAAACTGACAATCCATCTCAAGCCCAAAAGTTTAACAAGCTGTTGAAATTCAATGCTTTAGCAGCACAGGAGGCTCCGTGCTAATACGGTCATGAAGACCGGTTAACGATGGTAAAGAGATTCTGGCAGGCCGGCCTTTGGAGCGCCAAATTTTCTGCTAGAAGCCCTTGCCCCCGCAAATTTCCTGTCCTATTTCAGCTCCGCCGGCGCTAGCACTCGCGGGCGCCGATTGCTAACACTTTGAAATCATCAACTCGTGCAAATGCTTAGGAGAGCTGCATGAAATTCCGTCCGCTTCACGACCGCGTCGTGGTCAAGCGCATCGACGCAGAAGAGAAGACCGCCGGCGGCATCATCATCCCCGACACTGCCAAGGAAAAGCCCTCCCAGGGCGAAGTCGTCGCCGTTGGCCCGGGTGGCCGCGACGAAGCCGGCAAGCTGATCCCGATCGACCTGAAGGTCGGCGACCGCGTGCTGTTCGGCAAGTGGTCCGGCACCGAGGTCAAGATCGACGGCGTCGATCTCCTGATCATGAAGGAAAGCGACATCATGGGCGTCCTCGACGTCCCCGCTTCCAAGAAGAAGGCGGCTTAAGAGCCCCTCTCCTCCCTCCAGTCAAACATCATCCAAGGAAAACTCCAGATGGCAGCCAAAGAAGTCAAATTCTCGGTTGAAGCGCGCGACAAAATGCTGCGCGGCGTCGACGTTCTCGCCAACGCGGTGAAGGTCACGCTCGGTCCGAAGGGCCGCAACGTCGTGCTCGACAAGTCGTTCGGCGCTCCCCGCATCACCAAGGACGGCGTCACCGTCGCCAAGGAGATCGAGCTCGACGACAAGTTCGAGAACATGGGCGCCCAGATGGTGCGCGAAGTCGCCTCCAAGTCCGCTGACGCGGCCGGCGACGGCACCACCACCGCCACCGTGCTCGCCCAGGCGATCGTGAAGGAAGGCGCCAAGTCGGTTGCCGCCGGCATGAACCCGATGGACCTCAAGCGCGGTATCGACCTCGCGGTCGAGGCCGTGGTTGCGGACCTGCAGAAGAACTCGAAGAAGGTCACCTCGAACGAGGAGATCGCCCAGGTCGGCACCATCTCGGCCAACGGCGACCAGGAGATCGGCAAGTTCCTCTCCGACGCCATGAAGAAGGTCGGCAACGAGGGTGTCATCACCGTCGAGGAAGCCAAGTCGCTCGAGACCGAGCTCGACGTCGTCGAGGGCATGCAGTTCGACCGCGGCTACATCTCGCCCTACTTCGTCACCAACGCCGACAAGATGCGCGTTGAGATGGACGACGCCTACATCCTCATCAACGAGAAGAAGCTCTCCTCGCTGAACGAGCTGCTGCCGCTGCTCGAGGCCGTGGTGCAGACCGGCAAGCCGCTGGTCATCGTCGCCGAGGACGTCGAAGGCGAAGCCCTCGCGACCCTGGTCGTGAACCGCCTGCGCGGCGGCCTGAAGGTCGCGGCCGTCAAGGCTCCGGGCTTCGGCGATCGCCGCAAGGCCATGCTGCAGGACATCGCGATCCTGACCGGCGGCCAGGCGATCTCGGAAGATCTCGGCATCAAGCTCGAGAACGTCACGCTCAACATGCTCGGACGCGCCAAGAAGGTGATGATCGACAAGGAGAACACCACGATCGTCAACGGCGCCGGCAAGAAGGCCGACATCGAGGCGCGCGTGGCCCAGATCAAGGCGCAGATCGAGGAGACCACCTCGGACTACGACCGTGAGAAGCTCCAGGAGCGTCTCGCCAAGCTCGCAGGCGGCGTCGCGGTGATCCGCGTCGGTGGCGCGACCGAGGTCGAGGTGAAGGAGCGCAAGGATCGCGTTGATGACGCGATGCATGCGACCCGCGCGGCTGTCGAGGAAGGCATCGTCCCGGGCGGCGGCGTCGCCCTGCTCCGTGCCTCCGAGCAGCTCAAGGGCCTGCGCACCAAGAACGACGACCAGAAGACCGGCGTCGAGATCGTGCGCAAGGCGCTGTCGGCTCCCGCCCGCCAGATCGCGATCAACGCCGGTGAAGACGGCTCGGTGATCGTCGGCAAGGTGCTGGAGAACAAGTCGTACAATTACGGCTTCGACAGCCAGACCGGCGAATATGCCGACCTCGTCAAGAAGGGCATCATCGACCCGACCAAGGTGGTCCGTACCGCGATCCAGAACGCTGCCTCGGTGGCCGCGCTCCTGATCACCACGGAAGCCATGGTCGCCGAGCTGCCCAAGAAGGGCGGCGCCGGTCCGGCGATGCCCCCGGGCGGCGGCATGGGCGGCATGGACTTCTAAGCGTCCAACGATCTCAAGAACGACGAAACCCCGGCAGCGATGCCGGGGTTTTTGTTTGGGGGATGCTCTCTCCCCGTCATTCCGGGGCGCGCCCTCTTGGGCGCGAGCCCGGAATGACAGCAGGCCTACCGCACCTTCCCCAGCCGCTCGAAGCGCGGCTCGCCGTCTTCGTCGAGCGACCAGAAGATCCGCGTCACCCTGCCGACGAGGTTGTCCATCGGCACGAAGCCGAACGTCGACATCATGCGGCTGTCGGTGGAATTGTCGCGGTTGTCGCCGAGCGCGAAGAAATGGCCCGGCGGCACCGTGAAGACGCTGGTGTTGTCGAGGTAGCCGTTGTCGTCGCAGTCGTTGGTCACGTAGGACGCGCCGTTCGGCAGCGTCTCGCGCCAGCGCTTGACCTTCGCGTCCTCGTCGCCTCCGCAGGTCGAACCGGCGGGCCGCGCTTCCAGGGCGACGCGCGTCACCGGGCGGTCGTTGAGGATGAGCTGGCCCTGCCGCATCTGGATGCGGTCGCCGGGCAGCCCGACCACGCGCTTGACGTAGTCGACCGAATTGTCCTTCGCGGTCCGGAACACGACGATGTCGCCGTATGCGGGGTCGGCGGCGAGAATACGGCCCGAGATGAAGGACGGCGCGAACGGAGTGGAGTAGCGGCCGTAGCCATAGGCATATTTGGCGGCGAAGACGTAGTCGCCAACCATCAGCGTCGGCGCCATCGAACCCGAGGGGATGCTGAACGGCTGATAGAGCACGAAACGAAACAGGATCAGCGGCGACCACAGCACCGGGACCAGCAGGATCAGGATGACAATCGCTTTCCAGTCCCGCGCTTGCGCCCGCGAGGGCCGGGTCGTTTCCGAAAGAATGGTCATGCACCTGCCCCGATCAAGTCTCGTCGCGAGATTAAGCAACCCTGGCGCACGCGCAATCCCGGCTCCGTGATCTTGGTCGCACATCGCGCAGGCTGCGTTCAATGTGCAGGCCTGGACCTCCCCCGTGGTCAGCCAGGCGAGGCATCCTTGAAGCAGTGCCTGACCCAGTCGATCGTCACGCGCGTCGCCGCGTCGCGCTTGAGATGGTTCTGCACGAGCAGCCACACGTCGCGCCGCTTCGACAGCAGCGTGGCGCGCAGACCGCGGTCGGCAAGCAAGGCGGTGCAGCTGTGCTCGGGCAGCACGCCGACGGCCTGATGCGACTGGATCATCGTCCTGATGATGCGGACATTGTCCGTGATGCAACGGACGTTCGTCAGCCGCTTGGCACGCAGGAACTGCGCTTCCGGGATCGTGTCGAGCTCGTCCGGATAGACGCAGGCGATCGGCTCGCCTCCGGTGCGGTCGGCAGGCTCGAAGTAATACAGCCTGACATCGCCGAGCTTGGAGATGGTGAAGTCGCCCTTCTCCGGCTTGCGCAGGCGGATGGCGAGGTCGGCCTGCCAGCGCGAGAATTTGACGTTGCCGCTGGAGGTGAGGAATTGCAGGGTCAGGCCGGGATGATCGCGCAGGAAGCTGCTCGTCCGCGGCGCCAGCAACTCCTCGGCGACCGCATTGGTCGAGGCGATGCGAAGGCGCCCGACCGGGCCCGGCTGGCTCTCCTTGATGCGATCGATCGCGGCGGCATGGGCGGCCATCGCGCCGACATGTTCGAGCACCGCCTCGCAATGGCGCGTCGGCCGTCGCAGCCCGTCCACGGCGTCGAACAGCGGCACGCCGAGATCGCGCTGGATGCGCGCCAGACGGCGGCCGACGGTGGTCTCGTCGATGCGCAGCCGCGCGCTGGCGCCGGCATAGGTGCCCTCGTCCCTCACCGCGGCGATGATGCGCAGATCGTCCCAGTTCATGGGGACCGAGCCTAGCAGGCCATGCTGCCGCCTGCAATTCTGCAGCCATATGCTGCAATAGTCCTGCACAATGGCAGGACGCGGCTGCGCTAATGTCGCGCCATCCGATACGCCAGAAGGCCCTGACCAGCATGACCGCTCCCAAGACCCTGCTCGAACTCGCCGGCGCTGATCTCAATCCGCCGAAGCTCCATGAAGCCTGCCTCGTGCTGATCGACATCCAGAACGAATATTGCGCCGGCCCGCTGGCCCTGCCGGATGCGCAGCCGGCGATCGCAGCAGCCGCGCGCCTGCTGGCGCGGGCAAGGGAGAGCGGCGCTGCGATCTTCCATGTCGCGCACAAGGGCCGCGCCGGCGGCCTGTTCGACCGCGAGGCCGCGCGCGGCGCGATCGTCGAGCGCCTGGCACCGCTCGCGGGCGAAGCCGTGATCGAGAAGGCGCTGCCGAACGCGCTCGCGGGCACCGACCTGCAAGCCCGGCTTACCGCCACCGGACGCAAGAACATCGTTCTGGCCGGCTTCATGACGCACATGTGCGTCTCCTCGACCGCCCGCGCCGCGCTCGATCTCGGCCTGCGCACGACGATCGCAGCCGACGCCTGCGCCACCCGCGACCTGCCCGACGGCCGCGGCGGCACGCTCGACGCCCGAACGATTCACGAAGTCGCGCTGGCCGAGCTTTCTGACCGCTTCGCGATCATCACGCAGAGCGATGCGTTGACCTGACGGAGCCGATCATGCTGCAACTCTATTTCTTCCCGATGGCCTGCTCGCTCTCCAGCCGCATCGCGCTGATGGAGGCCGGCATCGAGGCGCAATATCATCTCGCTCATATCTGGACGAAGAAAATCGTGGACGACGGCAGCGATTTCCGCGGCGTGTCGCCGAAGGGCGCGGTGCCGGTCCTGGTGCTGGAGAACGGCGAGCGGCTGACCGAGAGCGCCGCGGTGTTGCAATTCATCGCAGACGCGAAGCCGAAGGCCGGTCTTGCGCCCGATCACGGCGATCCCGATCGCTATCGGCTGCAGGAATGGCTGAGCTTCATCGGCGGCGAGATCCACAAGGCGTTCCTGTTTCCAACCTTCTGGTACAAGGACGAGGGCTCGCTGGCCAAGCCGCGCGCAAGGATCACGCAGACCCTGGCGGTGCCGGCTGCGCATCTGGCGGAGCACGAGTTCCTGGTCGGTGATCGCTTTACCGTCGCGGACGCTCATTTGACCTGGGCGCTGCTGCTGCTCCGCCCCGCAGGCGTGGACGTCGCGCAATGGCCGTCCCTGGCGTCCTACCTCGCGCGCATGCAGGCGCGCCCCGCCGTGCGGGAGGCGATCGCGACCGAGCTGGCGCTGCGCAAAACCCTCGCGGCGTGACAGGATGCCACGGCGGGCTGCACCGAGGGTTCCATCGCGAAGGCATTGCCGGCCGCGCGGCATGCGCTAAGCTGGGAGATATTTTTTCAATATTTCCCGGACGGCTCCCATGTGCGCTTTTTCACGCCTTCACCTGCCCGGTTTCTCTCTGGTTTTGCTCGCCGGCTGGCTCGGCCTTGGTCCCGCATCTGCCGAGACGCGCGTCGCGCTCGTCATCGGCAACGGCGCCTATGCTTCGACGGCGCAGCTTCCGAACCCCTCGCACGATGCCGAGGACGTCGCGGCCTCGCTGAAGCGGAGCGGCTTCGAGGTGATCCAGGGAATCGATCTGCGGCAGTCCGACATGCAGGACCTCACCATCCGCTTCGCACGCGCCGCAAGCCGCGCCGACGTCGCCATGTTCTACTACAGCGGCCATGCCATGCAGTACAACGGCGTCAACTATCTGATGCCCGTGGACGCCGTGCTGGCGGATGAAGCCGACCTCAAGCGCTTCGTGCGCGTCGACGACATCATCAACGACCTGCAACAGGCCAAGAACCTGCGCATCCTCGTGCTCGATTCCTGCCGTGACAATCCGCTGGCCGAAACCCTGAAGCGCTCGGCCGGTGCGACGCGTGCCGCCTCGATCGGGCGGGGCCTGTCGAAAGTCGAGGCGCCGCGCGGCACGATCGTGTCGTTCTCCACGCAATCAGGACAGGTTGCCGCCGACGGTGTCGGCCGCAACAGTCCCTACACGACGGCGTTCCTGAAGCACATCGAGGAGCCGCACGAGATCGGCGACGTCTTCCGCGACATCAGCAGCGACGTCTACGACGCGAGCGGCAAGGCGCAGCTGCCGGAGCTGTCGCTGTCGATCATCGGAAAATTCTATCTGAACGGACCAGTGTCGGTCACGGTGGCGCCCGCCGCGCCGCAAGCCGCGCCGAAGGCCGATCCTTGCTCGGCTGCGGAGGCCCATTGGAAGGCCGCGGACGGGATCGGCACGCTGGCGGCCTTCGAGGACCATCTCGCGCGCTTTCCGAACTGCATCTTCGCCACCCTCGCCAAGGCGCGCGCCGAGGGATTGAAGCAGAAGGTCGCGTTGGCGCCGAGCGGCAACGCGCGAACCACCGGCAGCAAGGATTTCGACGGCAATTGGGACGTGACGCTGAACTGCCTGCCGACCGGCAAGGCGCAGGGGTTCACAAGGCCGCTGGTCGCCACGGTGACCAACGGCGTGTTTCACGCCGAAGCCCAGGGCAGAGACGGCGTCAACCGGCTGGAGATCGACGGCCAGATCCCGGCCGACGGCAAGACGACCTTGAGCGCGCGCGGCACGACGGGCGCGAGCACCTACACGCTCAACAACCTCGCGCCCGGCTCGCCATACGCCTTCACGGTCGATGCGCAGTTCGATCGCACCCGTGGCAGCGGCAAACGCAACGAGGCGCGCGCCTGCAATCTTGTTTTCGTCAAGCGCTGATCGTGCGATATCACGCAATGCGGGCAACGGGGGCGGCCCCGCCCCCGCAACACGCGGACATCTCACGACAGGAACAAGATCATGGCAACGCATGACGGAACGAAGATTCTTGCCGGCAAGATCGCCCTGGTGACCGGCGCAGGCCGCGGGCTTGGCCGCGCCTTCGCGGAAAAACTCGCCGCCCTCGGTGCCGACGTCGCCATCCACGGCATGCGCGAGAACGGGCCGGCGGAATATGGCGAGGGCACCACGCTGACCGCGGTGGCCGCGGAGATCGGCAAGGAATTCGGCGTCCGCAGCCAGCGCGTGCTCGGCGATCTCACCAAGGGTGAGGACATCGCGCGCGTGATTGCCGAGACGGAACGCGCGCTCGGCCCGATCGACATCCTCGTGCACAATGCCGGCGGCGACATCGCGGCCGCCGGTGGCAAGCCCGATCCGAACGACGCGGTCCACATCAAGGAAGCGGATGTGCGCGCGGTGCTGGAGCGCAATCTGCTCTCGACCATCCTGACCTGTCAGGCGGTCGCGAAAGGCATGATGGAGCGGCGGGCCGGCCGCATCGTCACGCTCGGCTCGGTCGCCGCCTTCAAGGGACGCACCCAGGGCTCGATCTATGCGGTGTCGAAGGCGGGCGTCACCCACTACACGCGGTGCCTCGCCGACCAGCTTCGCCCCTACGACATCGCCGTCAACTGCATCGCGCCGGGCGACACCCGCACCGGCCGCTTTCTCGGCACGCGCGCGGTGGACCCTGGCCGGATGGTCGAGACCGGCACGCTCGATCGCATCGCCACCGTCGACGAGGTCGCGCGCGTCGTCGAGTTCTTCGCAGGGCCGATGGGCGCCTTCGTCTCAGGCCAGGTGCTGCGGGTCGACGGCGGCGGACAATGCTGGCCGGGCTGACGCGCAAAAAGAAAAGGGCCGCTGCGAAGCGGCCCTTTTGCATCGTCTCGATTGATTGAGCTTACTCGACCCGCGCCAGCACCGCGAGCTTGCGGATGCCCTTGTTGCGATAGGCGTCGAGGAACGCGTAATAGTCCTTGAACGACACGCAACCGTTGGAGTCGCCGTTCGGCCCGAGCATGAAGGTGTGGGCGAGCAGGCCGTCGCGGCCGTAGATCGCGCTCTCGCCGCCGATCGGGGTCAGGCGCAGCGCCGGCACGCCGTGGAACAGCGCCTCGCGCGGCTTCAGCGTGTAGATGTGCGGCGGGGTCACGCCGCGCATGCGCGTGCGCTGTGAGCGCGGATCGTCGAGATTGGAGCCGAGGCCGGAATGCGCCTCGAGCTTGGTGCCATCGGGCAGATACACCGTCTTGGCCGTGATGTCGTAGACCGCGGTGTCGCGCTCATAGGGCGGCGCGCCGCCGAACATCGGGTTCTGCTCCTTCGGCGCGATGGCCGAGGTCACGCTGGCATCGGCCGAGGCATAGGCCAACAGCCCGCCGGACGGCTCACGCTTGCCCCAGAGCTTTTCCACCATCGACTGGCGCGGCCCGGTGATCGACATCACCGCGGCCTTGGCGCGGTCCGCAAATGACTTCTTCGCCTCGGGTGCCGGCACGATCTGCGCGGGATCGGCCGAAGCGAGCTGCATATGGGCATCCGGAGCGTGCTTGGCCTTGTCCGCAGCCTTGTCGGTCGTCTTCTCGTTCGTCTTGGCCGGGGCCGGCTTCAGCGCCTCCGCGACCTTCGCGATCACGCTCTGCTTCGGCGGATCTTTCACCACCGCAACCTGGGTCGCAGGCGCCGCGCTCGCTGCGTTCGACGCCACACCCTGGGTCGCGGCCGCGGCAAAGCGCTCGTTGAACATCTCGCGCGAGATCGGGGCGGCGACCTGCAGCCGGTCTGGCAGCAACGCGAAAGCTTCCTTGATGGCGTCGCCGGCCTCGCGCAGCGCGACCTTGGGCGCACGCTTCACCACCGGCTCGTCGTAGCCGAGGCTACCGACGGTCGGATAGACGCTCGCGCCGAAGACGTTGCTGTAGATGGTCCAGCCGGCGCACATCACGACGCAGCCGATCGCCGCGGCGCCAAGCCAATTGGTCGTGCTCATTTTGCGGGAAGGCTTCCGAAGAGAATTCTTGCCAGGATTCTTGCCAAGATTCTTGGACTTCCGTGCCGCGTTACTATGCGCAGCGATACTCGTACTCATTCGCCTTGCGTCCAGGACGGTGTCACTCAGTCCCCCTTCAAAGTGCCGCTGGTCACGATCCGGGAACAGCATTTCGCAGAGGGTCGGAGCGTCATTAAGGCGACTTTTAGTTAAATGCGGATTAAGTTCAGGCGTATGTAGGGCAACTCGTTAACGCTGTCTCATTCTGAGAAAAAATCCCGCAGAACTACGGACTTAGACGCGTCTGTTAACCATAATTCTCGGCCGGATCGGCGCATTCAGCGGACCTCTCCGGCCCCCTCTTAAGCGCATCCAACCAAGTCCTTTTCGTGGTCATCAATGCCCGGAAGATACCGGAGAAGGGTTGTGCGAGGCTGGTGCGCGGGAGTCCTCAGCATGGCACGAGGGCTCGCCCCACATCACACTTCGCGCACAGAGCGCTACGGTGCCCTGACCGAAAGTTGATCGCGCCGATCTGGAAAAGGCCATGCGAAGAAAATAGCTCCAGACTCGGCACTTTTCGGCAGCCTCTGCGTGTGATACGGTACCGTATCAACATCGCCTTGAACTGTGCCAAGCACGCAAATGGAGGCTGGCATGAGTGGGGTCGCGCGCGCTGGGCTTTTGGCTCTCGTATGGTCGTCCTTGTTGATGGGATATGCGGCCGCGCAGCCCGCCAATGCAGGTTGCACGTCGTCGATTTCAGCCGCGAGCACGCAAGTCTGGCGCTGCGACAATGGCATCACCATCGTCGCAGAAAACGGCGCCCGATTTGAACTAAAGGACGCCAACCGCGACGGACATATAGACTCCGTCGAGTTGAGCAGCAGAGCCCTGCTGGTCGAGGTGCCCAAGAAGCCCCGCGGCAATCCCTTCAAGGTGCTGACCCCGCAGGCGATTGCCGCGGTGCGCGGCACAAGATGGGCGGTCGACGTCGCTGAGACCAAAACCTCCGTTTTCGTCGCTGACGGCCGTGTCGGCGTGAGCCGACGAGCTCGGGGGCGCGGCGTCGTACTTGGCCCCGGCGAAGGCGTCGACGTCGAAGCGACCGGCCCGCTGACCGTCAAGACATGGGGCCAGCCGCGCGTCGACGCGCTGATGGCAAGGCTTGGGCAATAAGGCTTGGTCGATAAGGCTGGGTCAACAGGACTTAAAACAAAGAAGATTGCAGTACGTAGTGACGAGACGCGTTCAGATCCTGGTGGCACTCGCCCTCACCGCGTTGTGGGGCGCCGGCATCTATGCCGCGCACGCAGACGGCCATCTGCGCTTTCTCGACCGCCTCGAAGCGACACTGACCGATTGGCGAACACAGGTCCGCGGCGTGCAGCGTCCGCCCGATCTCGTTACCATCGTTGCGATCGACGATACCGTCGTGAAGCGCGGCGGCAGCTATCCACTGCCGCGCGCCGATCTCGCCCGGGTCGTCGACACCATCGTGCAGTTCAAGCCGAAGGTCGTCGCGATCGATCTCCTCCTGGTCGATCGTAGCGCCGCGATCGGCGACGCAACGCTGGCCAACACGCTGGCTACCGGGCCCATGGTGCTGGCCGCGGCGGCGATCTTTCCCAGCGCCAGCGAAACCGTGGAGCCGAGCAGCGCGGGCCCCCTCGCCGTGCTGCCGCAGGCCGAACGCTTCCTGCTGCCGTTGCCGGCGTTCGCCGACCACGCCGATGTGGGCGTCGTCAACGTCGCGACGGGGCAGTCGGGCTCACCGCTTTCGGTACCGATGCTGTTCCGGACGCACGACAAGGTCGAGCTGTCATTCCCCTTGCGGGTCGCCACCCGCGCGCTCGACAAGCCGCTGACGATTGCCTCGGATCACCTCATGCTCGGCGAGCGCGCGGTGCCGACCGACGCCGATTTCGCGCTGCCGATCACCTATTACGGTCCGCGACGCACCATCCGCACTGTCAGCGCGCAGAGCGTCTTCGACGGCACGCTCGATCGCGCGGCGATCGAGAACCGGATCGTCGTGATCGGCGCCTCGGTCGCCGGCGGCGGCGACTTCTATCCCACACCGTTCGATTCGCTGATGCCCGGCGTCGAAGTGGTCTCGACCGCGATCACGCATCTCGTTGCCGGAGACGGCGTCGTGCGCGATTACAGGGTTCATGTTGCCGACGCGCTCGCTGCAATCCTGCTGCCGATGCTGCTGGTCGGCTTGCTGGCCTGGCGGCGCAGCGCGCTCGGTATCATGGCGGCGGCCGCGGTAATGATTGCCTGGGCCGGCCTCAACGCGCTCGCCTTCACGCATGGCGTCTGGCTGAATGCGGCAACGACGCTCGCCGCCGCCGTGCCGCCGGTTGCGGTCTTTGCGGGCGTCCAGCTGTGGGTCGGAGGCCGCCGCACGCAGTATCTCGCAGCCAAGAGCAGGTCGCTCGCCCGGTTGCAGGCGCCTGCGGTGCAGGAGTGGCTGGCGCGAGATCCGAATTTCCTGTCCAAGCCGGTCCGGCAGAACGCAGCCGTGGTCTTCATCGACCTCTCCGGGTTCACGGGCTTGAGCGAACAGACCGATCCTGACGCGATCCAGGAGGTTTTGCAGGCATTTCACGCGTTGATCGACAGGACCGCGGTCGATTGCGGCGGCACGATCACGGGCTTTCTCGGTGACGGCGCCATGATTCTGTTTGGGCTTCCGGGCGCGATGCCCGATGATGCGGCGCGCGCGCTGAAATGTGCGATCGACCTGCATCGCGGCGTCGAACAATGGATCGCCTCGCTGTCTCCCGCCATCGGCGATCGGCTGGGCTTCAAGATCGGCGCGCATTTCGGCGAGATCGTCGCCTCCCGTCTCGGCGAAAGCCACCAGCACATCACCGCGACAGGCGACACCGTCAACGTCGCGAACCGGCTGATGGAGGTCGCCGTCCAGAACGATGCGCGGCTCGCGCTGAGCGATACGCTGCTGGATGCCGCCGACTTCCACGGGGCCCCCGACGGCGTTCTGTCGGGGCCCCTCCTGGCCCACGTCCGCGGTCGCTCAGGCGTCGTGACCGTGTGGTTCTGGCGCGATCAAAACGGGCCTGCGCAAACGGCGGCCAAGGCCGAGGCGATTGACTGATGGTCGTTGCTATCGCCTCAGCACTCCGCCGTCGTCCCTGCCTAGTGCGCAATTGCGCACGGGCGCAGGGACCCATACCGCGTGATCCATCGATGAGCACAGCTAGCCGTACCGACTAAAAAAGCCCACGAGCAGTCTTCGCCAAACTCCTCCCTGGGGGTATGGGTCTCCGCCTTCGCGGGGACGACACCATGGAAGCAGTGAGGCCGCTACCTGGCTTCCGGCGGCGGCGAGCGGTCGAGCACGTCGCCCCTGGCGTCCTCCAGCAGATCGATGCCGTACGTCTCGACCACGAGCGGGCCGCGCTTGCGCTGCAATTGCGCAACCTGCGTGACTTTCGCAAAGAGATCATTGAGCGCGGGGTGACCGCCCGCGCGCAGCTCGTCGACATAGAGCAGCTTGCCCGCAAGCAGCTTTGGATCGGGCTCGGCCATATTGACCCAGCGGATGCGCTGGTTCTGCTGCAGGACGCAGGTGCCGCGCGGCAAATAGAAGGCGAGCCAACCCGTGGTGCCGTAATCCTGCGCGAGCACGCAGGTCGCGCCATGACGCACGCGCTCGGCTTCGATCCCCGCGGCGAGCTCGCGCCAGCCGACGCCGACACTGCGCACGGTCGCGTCGCGGCGATAGAAGGACAGCCAACCGGTATTGGCCTGCACGACCAGCGCGATGAACATCACGACGCCCGCGGGCGCAGCCCAGCGCAGGCAGAAGTCCACGAGGCGACGCGCACGCGGCCCCCACTGCGCGAGGCTGACGGCGGCGCCCGCGGCGAGGACGAAGGGCGGATAGACCGGCGCGAACCAATTGGCCTCGACGCGGGCATGCAGCGAATGCCAGACGAAATAGGCGACGATGGTCCAGAACAGCGCCTCGATCAGCACGCGCGAGGCCAGCGCGCCGGCACGTTGCCAGGTCAGCGCATGCAATCCCATGGCGCCGAGAATGAAGACCAGCGGGGTCGCGAACGCGATCTGGGTCGGGATCAGCTCGGCGATGAAGACCGGACGGAAGTCTTCGATCCTGGCGCGGCCGAGCTGCTTGGCGAACGAGACCCATTGATGATCCGCGTTCCAGAGGATCACCGGCGAGAACAGCGCCAGCGCAACGAGGCCGCCGAGATAGGGCCAGGGCGAGAGGAACCAGCGCCGCAGTTTCGGCACGCAAGCAAGCCAGATCAGGATCGCAGCGCCAAAGAACATCGCGGTGTATTTCGACAGCAGCGCCGCGCCGACGGCAGCGCCGACTGCGAGCCACCAGGCGCCGCGGCCGGTCTCGAGCACCTTGGCGAGGAAGAACAGCACGAAGCTGGAGGCCACCAGCAGCGGCGCATCCGGCGTCACGATCAGCGTGCCGACGGAGGCCAGCAGCGTCACATTGAGCAGGATCGCGCTGGTCGCCGCGACGCGTACCCCGCCGAACAGGATCGCCGCAGAGCGGTAGATGGCATAGCTCATCGGCAAGCCAAGCAGGATAGAGACGAGGCGGACGCCGAGCTCGGTATCGCCAGCGATCATGGTGCCGGCACGGATCACATAGGCGACCATCGGCGGATGATCGTAGTAACCGCCCGCCAGGTTCTTCGACCACATCCAGTAATAGGCTTCGTCGAAGGTGATCGGCGTGACGGCGGCGGCGACCAGCCGCAGGGCCACCAGCGCCAGAATCACCAGCGCGGTGTTGCGGACGATCCGCGCGTCGGCTCCGGCCATCTTCCGGCTATTTCTTGCGCCAGACGAACAGGCCTGACATCGCGTAGTTCCACACCACGCCCATCAGCGCACCGGCCATGCCGGCCAACCACCAGATCGGCTCCTGGTCGTAGACCGAGAAGGCGACGCCGACATTGGCGAGCAGCCCGACGCTGCACACGATGTAGAAGGCGATCAGGCCGCGCAGCAGGGCAAAACCCTTCAGCCGCTGGTCGCGATAGGTGAGGAAGTTGTTGAGGACGAAATTGCTGGTCATCGCGACGATGGCGCCGGCGGCCTGCGCCTCCGCGAACGGCGCCTTGAACAGCTGAAGTCCGATGAACAGCGTGGTGAGATGCACGACAAGGCCGATGCCGCCGACCATCGCGAACAGGACGAAGCGCAGCGAGACGATGTCGTTGGTCAGCTTGGCGAGCACGAGGCCGAGGAAATCCAGCGCGACCATGGAATCGAGCTTGCTCTCGCCGTGCTGGCGGGCGCCGAAGGTGTAGGGAATCTCGACGGCCCGCAGGCCGCCATGTGCGGTCGCGACGAGGTCGAGCAGGATCTTGAAGCCGTGCACCGACAGTTTCGGCGCGAGCTCTTCGAAACGGTCGCGGCGCACCATGAAGAAGCCGCTCATGGGATCGGCGATCTCGACCCGCAGCATCTTCCTGGCGACCTCGGTCGCCAGCGCACTGGCGCCGGCGCGCTGCTTGTTGAAACCTTCGCTCTTGTAACCCTCGATGTAGCGGCTGCCGACCACGAGATCGGCCTCGTCGCTGGCGAGCAGCAACAGCATCTTCGGCAACTGCGTCTCGTCGTGCTGGAGGTCGGCGTCGATCACGGCCACGAAGGGCGCGCTGGAAGCCAGGATACCCTCGATGCAGGCGCCCGACAGGCCGCGGCGGCCAATGCGGCGGATACAGCGCACGCGACTGTCCTGCTGCGCCAGGGCGCGCACGACGTCCCAGGTGCCGTCGGGCGAATTGTCGTCGACGAACACGACTTCCCAGGCGACGTTGGCGAGCGTCGCCTCCAGCCGCCGGTACAGCACCGTGACGTTGTCGCGCTCGTTGAAGGTCGGGACGATCACCGACAGTTCCGGGCCCTCTTGAGCCTGAGGCGGATGGTCGGAGCCGGGTCTGATCGCTTCATTCATGACGGCAGCGTATATCCGCCGCGTCCTGCGCTGCCAAGTTCTCGCGCTGCCAAGCCGGGAGATCTGTGGGAATCGACCCAAAAGGGGTCCCAAAATGCCAACGACCCCGGAACGGCGGGCCGCGCGTACATCCGGCGCAGGCCTTAAGCTATTCCAAGGTCGTCCCAGCGCCGGAGTTTTTCGCTCAACGTCGCCGTTAAAGGCTAAATAGGAACGCCGGGACAGCTCCGCAAGGGGCCGGAAACCGGAATTCTTGTGCCTTATTGGTTCGGCACCTCCCGGATGATCGGGCCCCGCGGCGCCGGCGCAGCGGGGGCTACGGGAGCCACAGCCGGGGCCGGCTCGACCTTTGCCGGTTTGGGCGGCTTGCCGTACTGGCCGATCGGCCCGAACACGACGGCGACCGCAAGCACGATCGCCGCGACGATCGCGCCCAAAATGCCACCCATCGACTCAGACGCCATGAAACCCATCCCTCATCCAGATACGCCCCATGATACCACGGATGCGCGCAGAGCCGGAAGGGCCCAGGGCCAATAGCGAATGGCGAGTAGCGAATGGAGAAGGCCGCCCTCTTGCCCTATTCGCTATTGGCCATTCGCCACTCCCTCATTTCGTTGGCGGCCTGTGCTTGACGAAAGCCGACACGATATCCTTCTGCGCGGACTCCACCGCCCTGTTCGCGGTCGCGAGATGGGCGCCGGCATCAATGTTCGGGTATTGCGTGGTGAGGTAGTCGAGCAGCGCCACCCGGTAATATTGCCGCTCCGACGGACAGGCGCCCGCAACCGAGCGGCCAAAATCCTGTTCCGTCATTCCCTGATTGCTGTCACGCGAATATTCCCGCGCCAGGCAATGCCAGTAATCGTCGCGGCCCTGCTGGGCGAGCTTCTGTGCGCCCTTGGCATCGTCATCAGCCGCCATGACTGAAGACATCATGGCAGCAGATGTCATCATGACGAGCGCAGCTCCCAGCATCGGCATCCGCATCTTGTTCTCCCTTGTCGCAGATTGCATCACGCAAGCTTAGACTGGAGGCGAGAACTGGCCAATCACATCTCGTTTGACTAGGATGAGGCCTTCCCTCCCCCGTCGATGCGAGATCATCCGTGGCCAAAGCAAAAACCGCGTCCAAAAAATCCGGCAACATCTTCATCGGCATCGGCGGCTGGACCTTCGAGCCCTGGCGCGGCGTGTTCTATCCGGAGAAGCTGACGCAGGCGAAGGAGCTGTCTTACGCAGCCTCGAAGCTGACCTCGATCGAGATCAACGGCACCTATTACGGCTCGCAAAAGCCCGAGAGCTTTCGCAAATGGGCGAGCGAGGTGCCGGACGGCTTCGTGTTCTCGGTGAAGGGACCACGCTTCGCCACCAACCGCCGCGTGCTCGCCGAGGCCGGCGATTCCATCAAGCGGTTCTATGACTCCGGCGTGCTGGAGCTCGGCGATCATCTCGGGCCGGTGCTGTGGCAGTTCGCGCCCACGAAGAAGTTCGACGGCGCCGATTTCGGCAAATTCCTCGAGCTGCTGCCGCGCAAGCTCGAGGGGCGCGCGCTGCGTCACGTCGTCGAGGTCCGCCACGACAGCTTCTGCACGCCGGATTTCATCACGCTGATCCGCGAATTCGAGACGCCCGTCGTGTTCGCCGAGCACGGCAAATATCCTGCCATCGCCGACGTCGCCGGCGATTTCGTCTATGCGCGGCTGCAGAAGGGCAATGACGAGATCAAGACCTGCTACCCGCCGAAGCAGCTCGATGCCTGGGCCGAGCGCTTCAAGGATTGGGCCTCGGGCGGCGAACCCGACGACTTGCCGAAGGTTGACAAGGCCAAGCCCAAGAAGGAACCGCGCGACGTGTTCGCCTACGTCATTCACGAGGGCAAGGTGCGCGCCCCGCACGGCGCCATGGAACTGATCGCGCGGGTGAGCTGAGGTGGCCCATGGCAAAGGCGAAAAAGCTGTTCACCATCGGCTATGAGCAGACACCGCCCAAGGCGGTGCTGGACGAGTTGGAACAGGCCGGCGTCAAGCTCGTGGTCGACGTGCGCGCGGTGACGTCGTCGCGGCGCCCGGGCTTCTCCAAGAAGCAGCTTGCCGCAGGGCTCGACGAGCGCGGCATTTCCTATGTCCACCTCGCCGCCCTCGGCACGCCGAAGGAAGGCCGCCTCGCCGCGCGCAGCGGGCAGTACGATGTGCTGGAAAAGATCTTCTCAAAGCATCTGAAGGCACCTGAGGCCAGGGAAGCCATGGACGAGCTTTCGGCACTGGTGAAGAAGGCGGGCCCGGTGTGCCTGCTCTGTTACGAGCGCGACCACACCCACTGCCACCGCCAGATGATCGCGGAGATCATCGAAGAACGCGATGGGGTCGCGGTGAAGAATCTGGCGGGGCGGCAGGTATAGCCCTCATTGGCGCCGGTTCTAACCGTAGCCGTCATCCTGAGGTGGCCGCTTCTTCAGCGGCCCTCGAAGGACGACGGCGTGCCCGAAGGCTGCATCGCGGCCGCCCATCCTTCGAGGCTCGCAAGAGCTCGCACCTCAGGATGACGGGTCTCGCTTGAACTTGTACTGAGAGAGCGCCTACCCCTCCCCTGCAAGTCCAAACGTCCCCTCCATCATCTGCACACATTGCCCGCCGACATGGGCGGAGACGATCTTGCCGTCCTGCTTGCGCACGCGCGTCAGCAGGATGCTCGGCCGCCCCATGTCAAAGCCTTGGCCGACCGTGAGCTTGAGCTCGCCATCGCGCACGGGATCGAGATCGGCGAACAGTGCGGCCGCGGCAACCGTGGCGCTGCCGGTGGCCGGATCCTCAGCGTAGCCGCCGGCGCCGCGCATGAACATCCGCGCCTGGATCTCGCTCGGCGCCTCCGCCGCGGGCACATCGCGCGTATAGAACCACACCGAGACGGCGCCGTCGCGCGGCAAGAGCCTGCCGAAGGCCGCCGCGTCGGACCTGGCCCGCTTCAGCGCATCGCGCGACGCCACTTCCGCGACCACGAAGGGCGTTCCGACACCGATGACCTGGGGGGCGTGGCGATCGGTCCTGATGTCATCGGCATTCAGTGAGATGCAGGCCGCGACGTCTTTGGCGGAAAGCTGCGCAAGCCGCGACAGCGGCTGCGGCGCGGTCAGCTCGGTACTGACCACCCTTCCCTGCTCCCTGAAGATGTCGACCGGCACGAGACCCGCGATTTCCTCGAACAGCAGGCGCGGCTTCGGCTCCTTCGCAAGGCTCGCCAGCACGAAGGACGTGCCGACATTGGGATGGCCCGCGAACGGCATCTCCCGGACCGGCGTGAAGATGCGCACCTCCGCATCATGGGCCTTGTCGCGCGGCGGCAACACGAAGGTGGTCTCGGAATAGTTGAACTCGGTGGCGATCGCCTGCATCTGCCTGGACGAAAGCCCGCCGGCGTCGAGCACCACTGCGAGCTGGTTGCCGCCGAAGGCGCGATCGGTGAACACGTCGACGGTGATGTAGCGGCGCTGCATCGTCACTTCCCCATGCAAGTCGCGGCCGATAGCCGGCCGCATCGCGCGGCAGTCTACAAGCCGAAAACATCGCTCGTCATGCCCCAAAATTCGGAGCAATCGGAGCAATCGCGAATGACGTTTTGGAAGCGAGCAGGCTGCAGTCATTTCTCGATGTCGGGCTGGCGGATTCCGCCAGCCCGGCATCGCTCGGCGCGATCGTCAGTAAGCGTAGGAGTACCCCGTGTTCGGCAGACACGGTGGCTGCGTGTAGGGCGCAGAGGCATACGCGCCTTCCGCCGGAGCCCTGACACAGGTGTCGGTCATCGCCTGCGTGACGGCAGCGCGAGGCGGGGCAGCGTGGCGCACCGTTGCGGCCTGGGTCTGGGTGGCGGCTGCGGCGATAAGGACCGCCGCGACAAGGGTCAATCGGGTCATTGGCTTTCTCCGGGGTGAAAAGTGAAAGCCGAGACATTCGGCTTCCACAGTGCAATACGCGAAAGCTACCCCTGATATTTCATCACGCGCCTTCACCGAAGCGCGACCCCGTTCAACGAAATGCGACTCACCTGTGAAGGCGCGCTACCCCAATTGAAACACCGCCACCTTCTGCTCGTAACCGCGTACGGAGACCTCGCCGAGCGCGACAGCGTCGCTGCCGGCCTCGCCCAGCGCCTCGCGCACGGTCGCGGAAATCAGGAGCTGCGAGCCGAACTCCTTGTTCAGCGCCTCCAGCCGCGAGGCGAAGTTCACGGTGTCGCCGATGACAGTGTATTCCTTGCGCCGGGGCGAGCCGATATTGCCGGCAACCACCTCGCCGAAATGAATGCCGATGCCGATACGCAGCGGCCAGCTCGTCTGCGCGTTGATGCGGTCCATCGCACGCAGCATCTCGCGGCCCGCGGCAACCGCGCGCTGCGCAGCATCGGAGGCTTCCAGCGGGGCACCGAACAGGGCGAGAAAGCCATCGCCCAGAAACTTGTTCACGATGCCGCCCTGACGATCGAGGATGTCCACCAGCACCGCAAAGGCGCCGTCGAGCCGGTCGACCACTTCCTGCGGACTGCGCGATTGCGCCCCCGCCGTGAAGCCGCGGAAATCGACGAACATCACCGCGACGCGGCGGACGTCACCGCCGGCGCTGGTTCCTGCCGCCATCAACCGTTCCACCACCTGCGGCGAGACGTGCTGACCGAACAGGTTCGTCACCCGGTCGCGCGCGGTCGCCGCCGCAATGCTCGCGGCGAACTGGCGGCGGAGCTGAGCGCCGACAGCGCCCGCCAGCGCACCACAGATCAGGATCACGACGCTGCGCACGGCGTGGAAATAGACCAGGGGATCGCCCGCCTCGTCGGCCGCGTTGTAGTGCAGCGCAACGGACAGCAGCCCGGCAGCGGCCACAAGGCCGGTGAACGCAGAGAGCCAGAAGTCCAGCCGCAGGGTCGAGAGGATGATGAAAATGAAGTACATCAGCGGCACGGCGAAGCCGAGAGCCTGGCTCGGGCCCATGGTGCGGGTTTGCAGGATCAGGATCACCGTGGGCAGCGACGTCTCGATCAGCGTGCCGATGTAACGCCGGATCACCGGCAGATCGCGATCGAGCCGGAGATTCTTCCTGATCTGGGTGTGGACCCAGACCTCGAAAAGGATGAAGCCGCCGAGCAGGCCGTAGACCTCGACCAGCCCCTCCGTTCCGCGCCACACCCGGTTCACCACGCTGGGGTCGATCAGATAGATCGCGGTCAGCAGCACCATCATGATGCAGCCCGTCATGATCAGCGCCCGTACCCGCAACAGCTCGGTGCGCAGCACTTCCCGCGTCAGCTCGCGCTCGAAATCCTCCGACAGCACGGCGTGGTGCCGCGTCCTCCTGCTCGCAAACCTAACCATTCTGCCCCTCGATTCCGGGGCATTGTGCCTCAATCCAGCGTGCGGCGGAAGCGCGTCACGGCGATGGTCATGGCGACCAGCATCAAGGCGACCAGGGCCAGCGTGTCGAAGCGCAGATTCTGCATGGTCGCGCCCTTCAGCATGATGGCGCGGACGATCCGCAAGTAATGGGTCAGCGGCAGGCATTCGCCGACATATTGCGCCCAGGCCGGCATGCCTGCGAACGGGAACATGAAGCCGGAGAGCAGAATGCTCGGCAGGAAGAACATCATCGACATCTGCATGGCCTGGAGCTGGTTCTGCACCACCGTCGAGATGGTGTAGCCGATCGACAGATTGGTGGTGATGAACAGCGTCGAGAGCAGCGCCAGCAGGAACAGATTGCCGAGCACGGGGACGCCGAACAGGCCGACGCCGATGCCGATGATGAGGAAGGCCTGGAGGAACCCGACCAGCACGTAAGGCACGATCTTTCCGAACATCACCTCGACCGGCTTGATCGGCATCGACAACAGGCTCTCCATGGTGCCGCGCTCGACCTCGCGCGTGACCGACAGCGCGGTGAAGATCAGCATGGTCATGGTGAGGATGGTGCCGACGAGACCCGGCACGATGTTGAGGCTGGAGGACGCCGCCGGATTGTAGCGGGCATGCGCGCGGATCTCGAACGGCATCTCAGGGGGATCGCCGATATAGAGATCGTGCTTGAGCGCGGTCTGCACGATCGTGCCGAGCGAGCCCATCGCCGCGCTGGCCGCCACCGGATCGGTCGCATCGGCCGCCACCAGCAGGGCCGGCTTGTCGCCGCGCCGCACCGCCCGCTCGAATCCGCGCGGAATCTCGACGCCGAACAGGACCTTGCCGGATTTCAGGAGATTATCGAAATCGTCGACGTCGTGCACCTCATAGAGGAAGCGGAAATAGGCGGTGTTCTCCAGCGCCTTCAGAATCGAGCGGGCGAGATCGGAGTCCTCCTGAAGCAGCACCGCGCTCGGCAGGTGATGCGGCGTGGTGTTGATGGCATAGCCGAACAGCATGAGCTGCATCACCGGCAGCATCACGATCATCGCAAACGACACGCGATCACGCTTGAGTTGAATGAACTCCTTGACCAGCATCGCATAGGAGCGCCGCAGGAAACCGAAGCGCTCGCGAATGGCGTGGACTGGGGCTGGGCCTTGAGCCGGGCGATCGACGGCACTCATTGGAAATTGTCCTTGGAGCGCCCCATCAGCTCGATGAACACGTCTTCCAGCGACGGCGACGATTGCTGCCAGTGCAGACCGCTTCTCTGCCGCCACGGCGCGATGCTGGCTTCGAGCGCCGCAACGTCGCGGCCGGACACGTGCAGCGAGGTGCCGAACGGCGCCACCATGTCGACCCCGGGCTTGCCGGAGAGCTCGGAAGTGAGGCCGTTGAGGTCCTCGCCCGTCACGGTGTAGGTTGTCAGCGCGGATTTCGCGATCACCTCCTCGACGGTGCCGTGCGCCAGTAGATGGCCGTAGGCGATATAGGCGATCTCGTGACAGCGCTCCGCTTCGTCCATGTAGTGGGTGGACACCAGCACGGTGAGGCCTTCGGCGGCCAGCGCGTGAATCTCGTTCCAGAAGTCGCGCCGCGCCTTGGGGTCGACACCGGCGGTGGGCTCGTCCAGCAGCAGCAATTGCGGATTGGGCAGCGTGCAGGCCCCGAGCGCCAGCCGCTGCTTCCAGCCGCCCGAGAGCTCGCCCGCGAGCTGCTCCTCGCGCCCGGAGAGCCCGAGGCGCTTGATCATGTCGCGGGCGGCGCCTTGCGCATCGGCCAGACCGTAGAGCCGCGCGACGAATTCGAGGTTCTCGCGCACGGAGAGATCCTGGTACAGGCTGAAACGCTGGGTCATGTAACCGACCTGGCGCTTGATCTTCTCGGCATCTTTCAGGATGTCGTAGCCGAGGCAGGTGCCCTCGCCGCTGTCAGGCGTGAGCAGCCCGCAGAGGATGCGGATGGTCGTGGTCTTGCCGGAGCCATTGGGCCCGAGGAAGCCGTAGATCGAACCGCGCCTCACCTGCATCGACAGATCATGCACGACTTCGCGGCCGCCGAACGATTTGCTCAGGCCCTTGACGTCGATCGCGATGCCGTTGCCAGCGCTCATCGCTTGTCCGCCACCGGGGTCTTCGGATTGAGGTAGACGTCGATCGGCTGGCCGACCCGCAGCGCGTCAGGGCGCGAAGGCCGCGCCTGGATCAGATAGACCAGCTTGTTGCGCTCATCGAGGCTGTAGATGACCGGCGGGGTATATTCGGCCGAGGTCGCGATGAAATAGATCTTCGCGGTGAGATCGGCCGCACAATTGTCGCAGGAGATGCGCACGGTGTCGCCGGTCGCGAGCTTCGGCAGTGCGGTCTCCGGCACGAAGAAGCGCAGCTTCATGTTGCCGGGCGGCATGATCGACAGCACCGGTCGTTGCGCCGCCACCATCTCGCCCTCGCGGAAATAGATCTGCTGAATGGTGCCGGCAACGGGCGCAAAGCCCTTGCGCCGCGCCATCCGCGTTTCCGACGTCGCCACCCGCGCTTCCGCGACGCGCAAGGCGGACACCGCGGAATCGAGATTGGCCTGCGTGCCCGATCCGGTCTTGCTCAGCGAGGCCGCGCGATCATAGGTCTGCTGCGCATTCGCCAGCGTGGCCTTGTTCTGGTTGAGATCGGCAAGCTGAAGGTCGTCGTCGACGGAATAGAGCTGGTCGCCGACCTTGACGTCATCGCCCTCGCGCACGCCAAGCTTCGTCACCCGTCCCGCCTCATCGGGACTGACATAGATCATGTCGGCCTCGACCCAGCCCTGGAAGCCAGGATCGCGCTTCTCATTGCACCCGGCGAGGCCGGCTGCGAGGACGACGACCAATGCAAATGCAGCAAGTAAGCGTGACGACCTCATGTCGTCCTCCGTTCGCCAAAGATCAAATCGAGGTGGACGCGCAGCATGTCCTGCGCGTCGAGCGGCGCGTGCCGTGCAAACAGGCTCTGCCAAATCACCGCGATCATCGCGGGCGCGACCAGGATCTGCGGATAGCGCCCGAGATCCTTTTCGCGGATCTCGCCGCGGGCGATGCCGAGTTCGATCAGGGCGCGCATGGCGGCGATCCCGCGCGAGACGACCTCACGGTAATAGAAATCGGCGACGGCCGGAAAACGCGGCCCCTCCGCCACGATCAGCCGCACCAGATCGCCACGCCTGGTGCCGATGACCTCTTTCAGGAAGTTGCCGGCAAAGACCTCGATGAGGTCGCGGACCGAGCCGGTCGGCGGCGGCAGCGCGGTCAGCCGCTCCACCACCGGCACGATCACGATCCGCACCAACTCCTCGAACATCGATTCCTTGTCCTTGAAGTGCAGGTAGATCGTGCCCTTCGCCACGCCTGCGCGCTTGGCGATGTCGTCGAGGCGCGTGGCGGCAAAGCCGCGGGCGATGAACTCCTCCATCGCTGCCTCCACGATCGCCGCGCGCCGCTCCAGCGCGCGCGCCGCACGGTTCGACGCGGGCAATTGACCGCCGGCCGCGGGCGCATGCCCTCCACTCTCTGCAGACGGCTTGGCTGGTCTGGTCGACTTCTTCGTCATGTTGAATAATTGACTGACTAGTCAGTCATAGTCAAGACGATTGTTCAGGTTTAATAAATTAGTACTTGCTAATGAATTAGTATCTGCTAATTAATCGACATGATCGAAGCTGCTCCAAACCCCGTCAACACCGTCATGCGTGCCCTCGCCGACCCGACGCGGCGCGCCGTGTTCGAGCGCGTGTTCGAGAGCAAGGAGATCAGCGTCGCCGAGCTGACGCGCGGCAGCGGCGTCACCCAGGGTGCGATCTCGCAACACCTGAAGTCCCTCAAACAGGCCGGCCTCGTCGCCGAGCGCGCCGAGGGCCGCAACGTCTACTACCGCGCCGCGCCGCAAGGGCTCGAGCCCCTGGTCACCTGGATGGACCATTACGGCGTGTTCTGGCGCGAGCGCTTCCAGAATCTGCGTGACCTCTTGAAGGAGATCGATCCGTGAGTGCAGTTGCTTCCAAGGTCCAAACTCTGAACATCGTCATCGACGAGGTCTTCCCTCATGCCGTCGCGACGATCTGGAAGGCGCTGACCAGCGCCGAGCTGATCGCGCGCTGGCTGATGCCGCCGACCGGCTTCGAGGCCGTCGAGGGCAACGCCTTCACGTTCAAGACCAACCCGGCGGGCGTGTGGGACGGCACGATCCATTGCCGCGTTCTGGAGGTCGTGCCGAACCAGCGCTTCGCCTATGCCTGGAAGGGCGGCGACGAAAGCAACACCGGCTACGGCTCGGCGCTCGACACCGTCGTCACCTGGTCCCTTACCCCGGTCGAAGCAGGCACGCGCGTGCGCGTGGTGCATTCGGGCTTCGCGACGCCGAAGAACGACACGGCTTATCGCAACATGAGCAACGGCTGGGTCAAGGTGCTGCAGCGGCTCGATACCATCGCCGGCGAAGACAGCTGAGGACGCATCGCGATGGACAAGCCCTATACCGGCGGCTGCGCCTGCGGCGCGATCCGCTATTCGATTCCGGGTGAGCCCCTGTTCAGCAATCATTGTCAGTGCCGCGACTGTCAGCGGGAGAGCGGCAGCGGCCACGGTTCCTACGCGACCTTCGCGCGGACCGGCATCACGGTCACCGGCGAGGCCCAGCACTGGGACATGGTCGGCGACAGCGGCAATGTGAAGACGCGCAGCTTCTGCCCGCAATGCGGCGTCGCGGTTTACATGACCTTCGCGGCCATGCCCGACATCTTCACGATCCGCGCCGCGAGTCTCGACGAACCCGCGCGCTACAGGCCGCAGGCGGTGACCTACGTTGCGCGCGGACAAGGCTGGGATCATATCGATCCCAGCCTGCCGAAATTTACAGGTATGCCGCCGGCGTGAAACTGAACGCGCTGAGGATAGTCGGCGGCTCAGATGCACGCGCGGATGTAGGGTCGATTGATCTCCCATAGCTCCTCGAGCAAGCCCCGCGCCGCCTCTTCGGAATGGACGACGGGATCGAGCAGCAACGCCTGCAGCGCAATCTCCTTGGATGCATGCATGGCTGCTTCCACCGCCATCTGCTGAACCTGAACTTGAACCGCCATCAGTTTGGCCACGCCGTCGGGCAGCGGCCCGAGGGAGACAGGGTGGATGCCGGCGGCATCTACCACGACCGGCACCTCGACCGCGGCATCGGCCGGCAGGTTCGGGATCACCTGTCGATTATGAACGACGGCGGATTCGACGAGTTGCTTGCGGTTGTGAACGATGGCGGCGATGATACTGGTCGCACGCTCCCCCGAGGGCACCGACCACCAGTCCGGCACATCGGTACGCCCGGCGAGCACGTCATCGATCAGCCGCGTCAGCTGGGCGCGTTCGCGCTCGTCCCAGTCGTAATTGTAGCCTCCCTCTCCGGCCTCCCAGCCGAACGAGAGATACTCACCAACATGACCATCGCCGCAGCCGAGCCAGTAGCCAAAGGCATGCAATAGCTTGCGCGTCAGGGGTGAGAAGGTGGGATCGAAATCCCGCTCCTTCTCGCGCAACAGCGGATAAAGGTCCTCGCCTGTCTCCCGATTCCGAATTTCGGTCAGGCACTGGAAATGATTGAGGCCTGCGCCCCACACATCCACCTGATCCTCCCGCATCCCGAGGATTCGGGCGACATTCCCGCGGGCAAGAAATATTCCGTGGCAGAGGCCGACGCTGCGAATCCTGCTGTAGCGCCCAAGCGCCAGGATGATGCGGCTTTCCGGATTGGAGAAGTTGATGAAGCTCGCGCGCGGGCAGCGGAGCTCCATCTCGCGCACGAAGTCGAAGACCACCGGCAAGGTGCGCAGCGTGAAGAACAAGCCGCCGGGTCCACCGTTCTCACCCAGCGTATGACGGATGCCAAACTTGCGTGGAATTTCGAAATCGAGCCGCCACAGCCGATTGCGATCGATCGCGGTGGAATGCACGACGAACTCGGCACCGTCGAGCGCCGCGCGCCAATCCGTCGTGGCCTCGATGGCATAACCGGCGCCGGATCTCTCGTTGAGCAGTTTCGCGAGCTGCCTCGACCGGTCGAGCCGGTCGAGGTTTCGCCCGACCAGAACCAGCGTCGAACCGGCCAGATCGCGGGTCGAGAACAGGTCCCGAAACATGCTCATCCCGAAGGATGCGCTGCTCGCACCCAGAAAGACGATCTTCGTTGGCCGGGCCACGCTCTGCTCCTGACGGAGACTAACCGAAATCGAGCACCATGCGGCCGTCGATCTTGCCGGCCTTCATCCGATCGAAGACATCGTTGATTTGCGCGAGCGGCACCTTCGTCACCTCGGCCTTCACCTTGCCGTCCGTGGCGAATGCGACGGCTTCGTCGAGGTCGCGCCGCGTGCCGACGATCGAGCCGCGCACCGTGATGCGCTTGAGCACGACGTCGAAGATCGGCGTCGGGAATTCGCCCGGCGGCAGACCGACGAGACTGACGGTGCCCTTCCGGCGCACCATCTTCAGCGCCTGGGCGAATGCCGGGGTCGAGACCGCCGTCACCAGCACGCCATGAGCGCCGCCGCCGGTTGCGGCCAGCACCTTGTCCACCGCATCGGCCGCAAGCGCGTTCACGGCGAGATCGGCGCCCGTCTCGCGGGCGAGTTCGAGCTTGTCCTCGGCGATGTCGACGGCCACGACCTTGAGCCCCATCGCCTTGGCGTATTGAACCGCGACGTGGCCGAGCCCGCCTACGCCTGAGATCACCACCCACTCGCCGGGCCTGGCCTCGGTCTCCTTCAAGCCCTTGTAGGTGGTGACGCCGGCACACAGGATCGGCGCAATGGCGGCGAAATCGACGCTCGCCGGCAGTTTCGCAGCAAAGGCAGCCGAGGCGATGACGTATTCAGCGAAGCCGCCGTTCACGCTGTAGCCGGTGTTGTGCTGGTGCTCGCACAGCGTCTCCCAGCCGGTCTCGCAATATTCACAGGACATGCAGGCGTCATGCAGCCAGGCGACGCCGACGGCATCCCCCACTTTCAGATTCTTCACCCCGGGCCCGAGCGCCGCAACGATACCCGCGGCCTCATGGCCGGGAATGAAAGGCGGGACCGGCTTCACCGGCCAGTCGCCGGAGGCTGCATGCAGATCGGTGTGACAGACACCGCAGGCCTTGACCTTGACCAGAACCTCGCCGGGACCGGGCTGCGGCACCGGCACGTCCTCGATCACCAAGGGCTTGCCGAATTGCTTGACGATTGCGGCTTTCATGGTCGGCATCAGTCTGCTCCTCTGCGTGTTGCGAGGCAGAATAGCGACGCCGCCCGGTGCTCCTTTGATAGGGGTCAAACAGCACAAAGTTTGCGCAAGACCGGCCTCATCATGACACCACGATGACGCCGCGCGGAAGGCCCGTCAGCTATGGAACTTGAGGCCGTCGATGACCTTGTCGATCACCTTGCGCTCGGCGCGCATGGCGATGCCGACGAGATTGAGATCCGCGCGCGCCACTGCCCTCACCGCCTCGCGATTGGCGGCATCATGCGTCGTGCTGAACATGTCCTCGGTATAGACCGCCGGCTTGACGTTGCGCGCGAGCGCGCGGTCCAGCGCACGCGACAACGCAGGGCCGTCGGCGCCATAGATCAGGATCGGCTGGCCGATCAACGCATGATATGTCGTGCCCGAGGCGTCTTCATAGGCCTCGCCGACACATTCGGGAAAAGCCGCAGCGATGCCGCTGGAGAGGAAGGACGCGACGTTGAGCTTCTGCCAGGCCTGAAGATCGGCGCGGATCACGATGGCGATCTTGGTGTCGAATTGCATCTGTTCCTTCCACTGTCATTCCTGAATTGCCGGGCTCGATGCTACGCATCGCCCCGGAATGACAGCAAGAAGAATCGGCGCAGGACGGAATCAACCCTTGGCGTCACAGGCCCAGGCGCGGATCACGCATTCCTTGCCGCCGTATTTGTAGCATTCGCGCGTGGCAGCGTTGAGCGAGGCGGAGATCTTCGGCTTGACCGCATAGCCATAGGCGCCGCAGGGATTGGCGAGATCGACCGACATCGCCGCGCAAGCGCGTTTCATCGTCACGGTGGTGCAATCACCCTTGCACTGCTTCTGCGCCGCGGCGCGGGCGTCGTGCTCGTGGCCGTAATCGAAGGCCTGGCCATAAGCGCCGCACTTGCCGACCGCGAACGCGCCGGCGGCATGGGCTTCAGTGATGTAGCGGGCACCGGCGACACAAACCGACAGCGCAAAGAAAAACATCGCGCAACGGCGCGCGACGACGTTCGAAGCCATGGAAAAACCCCTCCCCCCAAGGCAGGTGGAGGAACTCTAAGCGGCGGTCGTTTCCAGATGGTGAACGGGCAGTTGAAAGGCGATGCCGGACTAGTGACGGCATCAATACACTTTATGGTTGTATTTTTTAATCGCATAATTTAAGGTCGTCAAGCTGCAAGCTCGGCCAAAGGAGGCAACCATGCGTCCAACCAAAACAATGCTGCTGGGAATGATCGCGTCGGCCTGTCTGATCGGACTTCCACCCGCGCATGCGCAGGCGGTGAACTGGACCTGGACCAACCAATATGGCTCGACCCTGGCCATCACCAGCTTCAATTCGAATACCGGCGCGATCGCGGGGACCTACACCAACAACGCAGCGAACAGTTGCGACGAGGGCAAGCCGCAAGGCGTGTCCGGCTGGCTGGCCTATGGCAACACCGGCACGGCGATCAGCTTCTCGGTGAATTTCCTCGGCTGCGGCTCGACCACGGTCTGGACCGGACAGCTCAACAACGCGACTGGATTCCAGGGACTGTGGTATCTGTCCCTCGGCGAGGCCGTCGCATGGAACGGCATCAGCGCGGGCGCCGACACCTTCACATTCTCGAGCGGCGACAAGGCCCTGCTGACGAAGAGCGGCATCGACCTGAAGGCCGCCAGCGAGAAGCTGTCGAATACCAGGAAGTAGGCGAACGCGGCGCGTAGCGTGGATTCGCTCGCGGCCGCGCGAAGCACAGTGTCGTGGGGTGGGCAAAGCGAAGCGTGCCCACGATTTGCGACTGCGGGGAGAGATGGTGGGCACGGCGCTATGCGCCTTTGCCCACCTACGGCACTACCCGCCCTACGGCATCACGGCACCTTCATCCCCGCCTTGCCGCTTCCAGCGCCTGCGGCGTGTCGATGTCGAGGAAGGCGCTCTCGCCGTCGACAGGCACCTCGGCCACGGCCTCGGTGTGCTTGGCGATCAGATGACGCGCGCCGACGTCGCCGTCGAGGGTCATCAGCTCCTTGAAGAAGCGGCGCGACCACAGCACGGGATTGCCGCGGCGCCCCTCGCTGACCGGCACGACAATGAGATTGCCGCGATCCGGCGCAAAGCCGTCGATGAGACGGTCGATCAGGCCGGCATCGATCAGCGGCATGTCGCCGAGACAGACTAAGGCGCCATCACACGTCTCCGGCACGGCGGCGATGCCCGCCTTGACGGAACTCGCAATGCCGCCGGCAAAATCAGGATTCCTGACGAACCGCACCTTCAACCCCTGAAGCGCCTGCTCGACCAGCTCAGTCTGGTGGCCGGTGACGACGATCACCTCGGACGCCTTTGAAGCGAGTGCCTGCTCTGTCGCGATCCGCACCAGCTTCTTGCCGTCGAGCTCGGCGAGCAGCTTGTTCGGCCCGCCCATCCGTGTGGAGCGTCCCGCCGCGAGCACGATGGCGGCGACATGGCTGTTACCCTCGGTCTCCGCTGTCGCGCGCGGCTGCGGCCGCGTCACGATCTCCATCAACAGGCCGCCAACGCCCATGCCCATCAGCTCGGAGCGCGTCACCTTGATGCCGGCGAGCAGCCGCATCAGCACCCAGTCAAAGCCATTCTCGACCGGCGAGCGCGCGCAGCCCGGCGCACCCAGCACCGGTACGCCCCCGGCCCTTGCGATCAGCAGGAGATTGCCGGGATCGACCGGCATGCCGAAATGCTCGATCTCGCCGCCGATGCCGGTGACGGCCGCGGGGATCACGTCGCGGCGATCGGCGATCGCGGAGGCCCCGAACACGATGACGAGCTCGGCGCCAAGCGCGAGCAATTCCTTGATCGCGGCCGACAGCGCGGCTTCGTCATGCTGGACCCGCCGCTCGGCGATGATGCCGGCACCGGCCGGTGCAAGCCGCTCGGCGGTGACGCGCAGCGTCTTGTCGATCACCTTGGAGGACAGGCCCGGCAGCAGGGTCGAGACGACGCCGACACGCTTGATCACGTAAGGCGCGACCTTCAGAACGTCCTTACCCGCCGCCTTTACCGCGGCATCGCGCAAGTCGCCTTCGACGCCGAACGGGATGATCTTGACGGTGCCGACCATCTCGCCCTCGACCACCGGCTTGTAGGCGCTGAGCGTCGCAAAGGTGATGGCCTCGTCGATGTTGTTGATGCGGTCGACCGCGGCGCGATCGATCACCAGCACGCCCGGCTGAGCGGCGAACAGATTGGCGCGGCCGGTGAAGGCGCGCTCGACATGGATGCCTTCGCCCCCGACGGCCAGCGCGATGCTGGCGGCCGCGACGTCCTCGGAGACGTCGCCCGCCTCCATGCGCACCACGACGATGTCCTTGATGCCGGCGCGCGTGAGCTGCTCGACCTCGGCGGGGCCGATGGTCGTGCCCTTCTTCAGCACCAGCGGGCCCTGGCGCAGGGTGTGGACGGTCACCCCGCCGATCGCATCCTTAGGGGTCGCCGGGCCGAATTTCATGCCGCTTCTTCTTTTTCCTTGGGAGGCAGGCGGAGCACCGCCGTGATCTCGGCCATGATGGACACCGCGATCTCGGACGGGGAGACGGCGCCGATCGCAAGCCCGATCGGTGCGTGGATGCGCGCGATGTCGCTTTCCTTCGCGCCCTGCGCCCGCAGCCGGTCGCCGCGCTTGGCATGCGTCTTCCGCGAGCCGAGCGCGCCGATATAGAAGCAGCCGCGCTCGAAGGCATGCAGTAACGCCGGATCGTCGATCTTGGGATCGTGTGTCACCGCGACGAACGCCGTGTAGGCATCGACATTGAGCGGCGGCAGCGCCGCATCAGGCCATTCGGCAACGAGCGGAATGTCGGGAAAGCGCTCGGGGCTCGCAAACGCCGTGCGCGGATCGACGACGGTGACGTCATAGCCGAGCGAGCGCGCCAGCGGCGCCAGGGCCTGGCTGATATGGACCGCACCGATGATGACGAGCTTTGCGGTCGGCGCGTAGACGTTGAGGAACAGCTTCTTGCCGCCGGCCTCGACATTGGCGCTCTTGCCCATGCGAAGCTGCTTTTCCAGCTCAGTGCGGAGCGGATCCTTGGCGAAATCCGCGGCTTTCACCAAGCGCTGCTCGCCGCTCTCGGTGTCGGTCACCAGGATTGCCGGCCGGCGCGCGGCGCGCTCGGCGTTGAGTTCGTGCAGGATTGCGAGCTTCACGGCTAGCCGACCTTCTCGACGAAGACGCGGATCGTGCCGCCACAGGACAGCCCGACATTCCAGGCGGTCTCGTCGGCGACGCCGAACTCCAGCATCCTGGGCTTGCCACTCTGGATCACGTCCATGGCCTCGGTGACCACGGCGCCCTCGACGCAGCCGCCGGAGACCGAGCCCAGGAACGTACCCTCGTCGTTGATGACGAGGCTCGAACCGGCCGGGCGCGGTGCCGAACCCCAGGTCTCCACGACAGTCGCCAATGCGACGCCATGGCCGGCCTTCTGCCAGTCCTCCGCCGCCTTCAGAATATCCTCGTCGCGATCGAGCATCGGTGGCCTCTCAAGCTGCGGAGCGGATCAGGCTGCGGTGATGCGGCGGCAGCGGCCGGGAGAGCGTCGTGATCAGTTCCTGGATTGAACTCAAATTATGCACGGGGCGGAATTCGTCAACGTGCGGGAGCATCATTTTGATGCCCTGGGCCTTGGCTTCGAAGCCACCGAACCTGAGCAGCGGATTGAGCCAGATCAGCCGGCGGCAGGAGCGGTGCAGCCGGTCCATCTCGAAGGCGAGCTTGGAATCGGCCTCCCGCTCCAGCCCGTCGGAGATCAGGAGCACGATGGCGCCCTGGCTCAGCACCCGCCGCGCCCACAATTTGTTGAAGTTGTGCAGCGAGGCCGAAATCCGGGTGCCGCCGGCCCAGTCCTCGACCGAGGCCGAGCAGCTCGCCAGCGCCTCGTCGGGATCGCGCTGGCGCAGCGCGCGGGTCACGTTGGTGAGGCGGGTGCCGAACAGGAACACCGAGACGCGTTTGCGCGCGTCGGTCACGGCATGCAGGAAATGCAGGAACAGGCGGGTGTACTCGCTCATCGAGCCCGAGATGTCGAGCAGCGCCACGATCGGCGCCGGCTTCTCGATCCGCCCGAGGCGATGGATGTCGATGATGTCGCCGCCAGTGCGCAAGGATGCGCGCAGCGTGCGGCGCAGGTCCAGGCGCAGCCCGCGCGGATCGGACCGGTAGCGGCGCGTCAGGAGCTCGGCCTGCGGCAACCTCATCCGCTCGATGGCGCGCAGCGCCTCGGTGATCTCGGCCGCGCTCATCTGCGCAAAATCCTTCTTTTGAAGGATTTCCTTGTCGGAGACCGACAGGCGCAGATCCTGCTCCTGGTGCTGCGGCGTCTCGGTCATGCGCGGCTGCGACATCGCCTCCTGCACGCGGCGCGCGCCGGCTTTCGGCTTCTTCTTGGCCTCATCCGGCAGCGGCACCGAATCCAGCATGTGCTTCCACTCTTCCGACGCGCGGAAGAACAGGTTGAAGGCCTGGCTGAAGATCAGCGCATGCTCGTGGCGCTTGACGAAGATCGCCTCCAGCGTGGTGAAGACGTCGGCGCGGTTGCCGATGTCGATCACCTGCAGCGCGCTCATGGCATCGATGACCGCGCCCGGCCCGACCGGCATGCCTGCAGAACGCAGCGCGCGGGCGAAGCCGACGATGTTGTCGGCGAACTGCTCGGTTTGCTCAGGAGCAAGGTGGTTAATGGCCATGGTCGTTCCCATCTTCCCGTCATTCCGGGGCGCCGCGCGAGCGGCGAGCCCGGAATCCATAACCACGATCGGGAGTATGGATTCCGGGCTCGCGTTACGCGCGCCCCGGAATGACGGGAGAAATTGTGAGGCGCGTCAATTCTCGCTCGTCGCTTCCTTCAGCACCTTCTGCAAGGTGTCGCCCTGCATGCGGGTGATGTCGTCCTGGTACTTGAGCAGCGCGCCCAGCGTGTCGCCGACCACTTGCGGGGTGAGCGAGCGGGCATCCAGCTCCGACAAGGCGGTCGCCCAGTCGATGGTCTCGGCAACACCGGGCGACTTGTAGAAGTCCTGGTTGCGCAAAGCCTGCACGAAGCGCACGACCTGCTGCGACAGTTTTGCGGAGATGCCGGGCACGCGCGTCTTGACGATCGCAAGCTCGCGCTCGGCCGCGGGATAATCGACCCAATGGTAGAGACAGCGCCGCTTCAGCGCGTCGTGAATTTCGCGGGTGCGATTGGACGTGATGATGACGATCGGCGGGCTCGGCGCCTTCACCGTGCCGAATTCGGGGATGGTCACCTGGAAGTCGCTGAGGATTTCGAGCAGGTAGGCCTCGAACGCTTCGTCCGCACGGTCGAGTTCGTCGATCAGCAGCACCGGCGGTCCGGCGACGTCGGGCTCGAGCGCCTGCAGCAGCGGCCGCTTGATCATGTAGCGGTCGGCGAAGATGTCGGAGGAGAGTTGGTCACGATCGGTGTCGCCGGCGGCTTCCGCCATTCGGATCGCGATCATCTGCGCCGCGCTATTCCACTCGTAGACCGCGGAGGAGACGTCGAGGCCCTCGTAGCACTGCAGGCGGATCAGCTTCCGCCCCAGCGCCGCCGACAGCACCTTTGCAATCTCGGTCTTGCCGACGCCGGCTTCGCCTTCCAGGAACAGCGGCCGGCCCATGCGCAGCGAGAGGTATGTCACCGTCGCCAGCGATCGCTCGGCGAGATAGCCGCGCGACGTCAGGAGTTCGAGCATCGCATCGACCGATGCCGGCAAAGCGCCGGAAGAATTGGTCGCTGAAGTCATGAAAAAGCCAGTCTCGCTACGCCCTCACCGGGACAGGTTTTGCCGTGGCGTGAGGTTCACTCACTCCTTGGCATTGGCGGCGTCGAGGGCACGCCGCGTCAGCACCCCGATGAGATGCGCGCGGTATTCGGCGCTGCCATGGATGTCGCTGTTGAGACCTTCCGCCGGCACGTCGATGCCTTCGATCGCTTTCGACGCGAAACGCTTCTTGAGGGCTTCCTCGAATGCCTCGACGCGGAACACGCCCTCGGAGCCGGCGCCGGTCACGGCAACCCGCACGTCCGACGGACGCCGCGCCACGAACACGCCGACCAGCGCATAGCGCGATGCCTGGTTGCGGAACTTGATGTAGGCCGCCTTCTTCGGCAGCGGGAACATCACCTTGGTGATGATCTCGTCAGCTTCCAGCGCGGTCGAGAACAGGCCCTGGAAATATTCCTCGGCCTTCAGGCGGCGCTTGTTGGTGACGATGGTCGCGCCGAGCGCGAGCACGGCCGCCGGGTAATCCGCGGTCGGATCGTTGTTGGCGAGCGAGCCGCCGATCGTGCCCTTGTGGCGCACGGCGGGATCACCGATCTGGCTCGCGAGATTCGCCAGCGCCGGGATGGCTTCACCGACGATCGCGGAGCTCGCGACCTCGGCGTGCTTGGCGGTGGCGCCGATCACGAGCGAACGGCCCTTCATCTCGATCGTGTTGAGCCCCTCGATATGGGAGAGGTCGACCAGATGGGGCGGGCTGGCGAGACGCTGCTTCATGACGGGAATCAGCGTGTGGCCGCCGGCGATCACCTTGGCGTCTTCGTTCTTCACCAGGAGATTGGCGGCCTGCCGCACGGTCCCGGGGCGATGATATTTGAATTCGTACATCTGAATGTCCTGGTCGCGGGAGGCGCGTTACGCGAGATCGGATTTCGCCATCGCCTTGGCGCCGGCGGAGATCGAGGTGACGATGTTCTGGTAGCCGGTGCAGCGGCAGAGATTGCCTTCCAGTTCTTCCCGGATCGTATGGTCGTCCAGCTCGTGGCCCTTGCGGTGCACGATGTCGATCGCGGTCATGATCATGCCTGGCGTGCAGAAGCCGCACTGCAGGCCATGATGCTCGCGGAAGGCTTCCTGCATCGGATGCAGCGGCGCGCCGTCGGCGGCCAGTCCCTCGATCGTCTTGACCTCGTGGCCGTCGGCCATCACGGCAAGCGTGGTGCAGGACTTCACGGCCTTGCCGTCGAGATGCACGACGCAGGCGCCGCACTGCGAGGTGTCGCAGCCGACATGGGTGCCGGTCAGGTGCAGATTCTCGCGCAGAAACTGCACCAGAAGCGTGCGGGGATCGACGTTGGCCGTGACAGGATTGCCGTTCACGATGAGGGAGATTTTTGCCATAAGCACTCTCTATCAGCACCCCGACGGGTCCCGTCGAAGCGGTTCTTATAATTATTCCAACCCATCATATGGGCCATTATGCCCCGGGGCAACATCGCCCGGGATGCAAGGCGCCATGCCGAAGGCGCCGTGCTAAAGCTATTGGACCTTCAGCTCTGTACGGCCTTGGCGAAGTTCGTGAAAAACTCGTCGGCCAGCTTCTTGGCGGCGCCGTTGATGAGGCGCTGGCCGAGCTGCGCCAACTTGCCGCCGATCTGCGCCTCGACCTCGTAGGAGAGCAGCGTGCCGCCGTCCTTCTCCGCGAGCTTGACCCCCGCGCCGCCCTTGGCGAAGCCGGCGACCCCGCCCTCGCCCTCACCGGAGATCTTGTAGCCGTTCGGCGGGTCGAGATCGCTGAGCGTGACCTTGCCCTTGAAGCGGGCCGACACCGGGCCGACCTTCATTTTCGCGGTCGCACGAAAGCCGCCATCGTCGGTCTTCTCGAGCTCTTCGCAGCCGGGGATACAGGCCTTCAGCACCTCGGGATCGTTGAGCTTGGCCCACACGGCCTCGCGCGACGCCGCAAGCTGGACTTCGCCGTTCATCGTCATGGCCATGAGAATGCCTCCCGGATCGCGTAACTATAGTGCTGATCAAGTAACGCAGGGACGCGGCAAAGGAAAGGGCGGCGCCCGGCCACGTGCAATGCATATTCGCAACTGCAAAAAGCCGTGTGCGGGCACTGGGGGATTGGCACGGCCCGGCCATGATGATTAGGTCGCGCGCAACATGAGCACATCCCTCTCTCCCCTGCTCGCACCGATGCTGTCGAGCGCCGCCATGCGGGCGATCTGTGACGACCGGTCTACCCTGCAGAACATGCTTGATTTCGAGGCAGCCTTGGCCCGCGCCGAAGCCGCCACGGGTATGATTCCCGCATCGGCCGTGGGGCCGATCGAGGCCGCGTGCAAGGCCGATCACCTCGACATGGCCGCGCTGGCCGAGGCCGCGACACGATCGGGCAATCTCGCGATTCCGCTGGTCAAGATGCTGACCGCCGCTGTCGGCAAGGCCGACAAGGAGGCCGCGCGTTACGTGCATTGGGGCGCCACCAGCCAGGACGTGATCGACACCGCGACCATGCTCACGCTGCGCGCCGGCATCGATGCGCTGGACGCCGATCTCAGCCGCGCGATCAAGGGCTTTGCAGCGCTGGCGCGCAGCCATCGCAATACTGCGATGGTGGCCCGGACCTGGCTTCAGCACGCGCTGCCGATGCCGTTCGGCCTCAAGGCCGCCGAATATGCCTCAAGCCTCGCCCGCGCCCGCTGCCGGCTGCGACGGCTGCGGCGGGAGGGCCTCGCGCTGCAGTTCGGCGGCGCCGCCGGCACGCTCGCCGCCCTCGGCGACAAGGGCCTTGCCGTGGCGGAGCGCCTCGCGCGGGAGCTCGACCTGCCGCTGCCGGAAGCGCCCTGGCACACCCATCGCGACCGGATCGCGGAAGCCGCGTCCTGCCTGGCGATCCTGACTGGTAGCTGCGGCAAGATCGCGCGCGACGTCTCGCTGCTGATGCAGACCGACGTCGCCGAAGCGTTCGAGCCGGCGGGCGAAGGCCGCGGCGGCTCCTCGACCATGCCGCACAAGCGCAACCCGGTCGCCGCCGCAAGCGCGCTCGGCGCGGCCACGATGGCTCCGCAGCTTGCGGCGACGATCTTCGCGGCCCAGGTGCAGGACCACGAGCGCAGCGCCGGCCCCTGGCACGCGGAATGGCCGACGCTGCCGCAGTTGATGCTGGTCGCCTCCGGCGCGGTGGCCGCCATTGTCGACATCGCCGAGGGCCTGGACGTCGACGCCGCGCGCATGCGCAGCAATCTCGATGCGACGCACGGGCTGATCATGGCGGAGGCGGTCACCTTCGCGCTGGCGGAAACAATCGGCAAGAGCGATGCGCATCATCTCGTCGAAGCCGCCAGCAAGCGCGCGGTCGCGGAGAAGAAGCATCTGCGCGAGGTGCTGTCGGCTGATTCGCAGGTCACCGCGCAGCTCTCGCCGGAAAAAATTGCGGCATTGTTCGAGCCGATGGCCTATCAAGGGGCTTCCCAAGCCCTGATCGACCGGCTGCTCGCCAGCCTCGACCGCGAATAAGAACCGCACAAGACGACGGAGACGCCGCATGCCCATGATCGATGCCGACGGATGCCTGCTCAACGTCTCCGTCGAGGGCCGCGACGGTGGACCGACCCTGATGCTGTCCAATTCGCTCGGCTGCACGTTGCAGATGTGGGAGCCGCAGATGAAGGCGCTGACGCAGGTGTTCCGTGTCATCCGCTACGACCGCCGCGGCCACGGCAAATCCCAGGTGCCGCCCGCCCCCTATACGATGGAGCGCTTCGGCCGCGACGTGCTCGCGATCCTCGATGATCTCAACATCGAGAAGGTGCACTGGTGCGGCCTGTCGATGGGCGGCATGGTCGGGCAATGGCTCGGCGCCAATGCCCCTGAAAGATTCGGCAAGCTCATCCTCGCCAACACCTCCTGCTATTATGCCGAGCCGACCAAATGGCTGGAGCGCATCGACGCCGTGAAGAAAGGCGGCATCGCCGCGGTCGCCGACGCCGTGATCGCAGGCTGGCTGACGCAGGATTTCCGCGAGCGCGAGCCCGACATCACCGCGAAGATGAAGTCGATGCTGCTCGCCTCGCCGGTCGAAGGGTATCTCGCCTGCTGCGAGGCACTGTCGACGCTCGACCAGCGCGCGCTGCTGCCCAAGATCAAGAGCCCGACGCTGGTGATCGCCGGCCGCCACGACATGGCGACACCGATCTCCGCGGGAGAGCTGATCCGCTCGAACATTCCCGGCGCCAGCATGACCATCATCGACGCCGCGCACATTTCCAATGTCGAGCAGCCGCACGCATTCACCGACGCGGTGGTGGGCTTCTTGACGCAGCGCTAGCAGCAACAACCGTCATTGCGAGGAGCCCGCGTCAAATTGCGAAGCAATTTGCGCTGGCGACGAAGCAATCCAGAAATCCCTCGGCGGAAGCACTCTGGATTGCTTCGCCACGCTCGCAATGACGGAGAGGAGGATAGAATGGACGACCAGAAGCGCCGCGATGCCGGCATGAACGTTCGCCGCAAGGTGCTGGGGAATGCCTGGGTCGACAAGTCGATCGCGAACCGCAATGCGTTCAACACCGACTTCCAGGACCTGATCACGCGCTATGCCTGGGGCGAGATCTGGACCCGCCCCCATTTCGACGAGCGCACGCGGCGGGTGCTGGTGATCGGCACCATGGTCGCGCTCGGGCAATGGGACGAATTCCGCCTGCACGTTCGCGCGGCACTCGCCGAGGGCGGCTTCACGCCCGAGGACATCAAGGAAATCCTGCTCCAGCAGGCGATCTATTGCGGCGTGCCGGCTGCCAACCACGCCGTGAAGGAAGCCTCAGCGATTGTGCAGGAGCTCGGCCTGCTCAAGAGCTAGCGGCTGAAGACTTGCCGGCTGAAGACTTGCCGGGTGAAGACTTGCCGGCGCAGCGGCCTCGACGGTCTTCGGCGTCGCCACCGGCTTCTCGATCACGAGCACAATAGCGGCACCGAGCAGCAGCAGCAGCTCGGTGGCGTGCAGCCGAAGCGCAGCCATCTCGCCGACCTTCGAGGCCATCACCATGCTGGCAAACGAGAGCAGGCTGCCGATCGCGAGCGCAATGCCGAGCGCCTCGTCGCTGCCGCCATTCTTCCGCGTGCGGGGAATGCAGAGCAGCGCGAGATAAATCACGAAAAACGCCACCACGGTCAGCCGTCCCAGTGCCAGCAACCAGGCGGCGCGCACTGTGTCCATCCCCGCCATCTGGAGATGATCGCTGAGGTAAAGCGCAACGGCGACGCTCGGCCGCTCGTAGAGCCCGTGCACCGGTGCCACGATGATATTGAAGGCGACGAGGGTCCAGACGGGAATGAAATAGGCTGCCAGCAGCGCGCCGTTGACCGAGCCGATCCGCCAATTCCTGAACATGCCGCTTCCCGCTTGATCTGGCCGAAGGCCTTCGACGGAAGGCAGCGGCTTCGCCGGAGCTAACTCGCATCAGACTGTGGCGGCAATTTAAACCCTTTGTTTACCTTAACCGGGCCCCGGGGACGCCATCATTCCGGGATGGTGCGTCAGCCCCCGGAATCTCGAGATTCCCCAGGGACGGCTCCTCAAGCCGTCCCGGAATGACGCAGTGAGACGCAAAAGAAAAAAGGCCCCGCCTTTCGGCGGGGCCCGTCACCCTCATCACTCCTGGGCTCCCAAACTAATTGTCCTGATCGCGCTGGCCGCCCTGCTGCTGGCCGGGCTTGTCGCCCTGGCGCATCGGGTCGTTCTGCTGCTGCTGTCCGGGTTTCTGACCGCCGCCCTGCTGCTGCCCGGGGCGCTGCTGGCCGGGGTTCTGACTCTGCTGGCCCGGATTCTGGTTCTGCTGCTTCGTCATGCGGGGAACTCCCTTGTTGGACGTCAGAGACGAGATAACTGCCGCCATCCATATTGGTTGCCCCAGGGAACCCTGTTCCTCGCAGATGCGGAACCGAAAGCGCCAAATGACCTCTGTACAAGACCTTCTGCCGAGGCGCTGACCTGTTGCAGCCGCCAGTTCCCTCCTGTTACAAAACCGCAAGAATGCTTAGGGGCTGCCGGGGCCCAAGAAACTGCCCAATAGACCCACTCTCCTAAGAGCTCTCCCTTTTGAGCCCGCCTCAGGTTTGGTACGGCAGCCCATGGATTATTTCGCCCAGCAGCTCATCAACGGCCTCGTGCTCGGCTCCATCTACGGCCTGATCGCGATCGGCTATACGATGGTCTACGGCATCGTCGGCATGATCAACTTCGCCCATGGCGACGTCTTCATGATCGGCGGCTTCATCGCCCTGATCACCTTCCTGATCCTGATCTCGCTTGGGCTGACCGCAATCCCGCTGATCCTGCTCGTGGTGCTTCTGGTGTCGATGGCGATCACCGCACTCTATGGCTGGACCATCGAGCGCATCGCCTACCGGCCGCTGCGCCATTCGTTCCGCCTCGCCCCGATGCTGTCGGCGATCGGCATGTCGTTCGTCCTGACCAACTATTCGCAGGTTGCGCAAGGCGCGCGCGTCAAGCCGATCCCGCCCTTCATCACCGGCGGCTACACGCTGCATGAGAGCACGGACGGTTTCGTGATCCAGCTTTCCAACATCCAGATCATGGTGGTCGTCACCACCATCGTGCTGCTGGCGCTGTTCACCTGGCTGGTGTCGAAGACCCGGCTCGGGCGCGACATGCGCGCCTGCGAGCAGGACCAGACCATGGCGGCGCTGCTCGGCGTCGACGTCGACCGCACCATTTCCATGACCTTCGTGATCGGTGCGGCGCTCGCCGCCGTCGCGGGCCTGATGTACCTGCTCTATTACGGTCTCGTCGATTTCTTCATGGGCTTCGTCGCGGGCATCAAGGCGTTCACCGCCGCCGTGCTCGGCGGCATCGGCTCGCTGCCCGGCGCCATGCTCGGGGGCCTTGCGATCGGCCTGATCGAGACATTCTGGTCGGCCTACTTCTCGGTCGAATACAAGGACGTCGCGGCGTTCTCGATCCTGATCGTCGTGCTGATTTTCATGCCGACCGGCCTGCTCGGTCGTCCCGAAGTCGAAAAAGTCTGACGGACGCGCGCGTGAAAGCTCCCTCGACCCATACGGCCAAAACTGCAACGGGCATCCCCGCCCTCCTCAAGACCGCCTTCATCAACGCCCTCGTCGCGCTGGTGCTGTTCTCGCTGATGGTCGGCATCCGCACCGAGGCGGGCGCCTCCGGCCAGCTCACCTATTGGACGCGCTTCGGCGATCTCGCCTCCCTCGTCGCGGCGGTGTTCGGCGGCTCGATCGTGATCGAGCTGCTGCGGCAATGGATCGGCCCGATCGGCGCCGAGAAACTGGTGCCGCCGGCGGTGCGGAGCGGCATGTCGTTCCTCGGCCGCTTCGTCGCGCCGGCGCTCCTGATCTTCACGCTGCTGGTGCCGGTGATCTTCTATAACCAGCGCTACATTCTCGACCTCGCGATCCTCGTGCTCACCTATGTCATGCTGGGCTGGGGATTGAATGTCGTGGTCGGGCTCGCCGGCCTGCTCGATCTTGGTTACGTCGCCTTCTACGCGGTCGGCGCCTATTCCTATGGACTGCTTGCGACCAATTTCGGCTGGTCGTTCTGGATCTGCCTGCCGCTGGCCGGCATCCTCGCCGCATTCTGGGGCGTCCTGCTCGGCTTTCCGGTGCTGCGCCTGCGCGGCGACTATCTCGCCATCGTGACTCTCGCCTTCGGCGAGATCATCCGCCTCGTCATCATCAACTGGCAGGATCTGACCGGAGGCCCCAACGGCGTCTCCGGCATTCCCCGCCCGTCCTTCTTCGGCATCCCGCTCGACAACAGCGACGACGGCCTCGCCGCCAAGCTCGGCATCGAGTATTCGCCGACCCACCGCATCATCTTCCTGTTCTATCTGATCCTGGCGCTCGCGCTGCTCACCAACTGGGCGACGATCCGCCTGCGCCGCCTGCCGATCGGGCGGGCCTGGGAAGCCTTGCGCGAGGACGAGGTCGCCTGCCGCGCCCTCGGCATCAACACCACGACCACCAAGCTCACGGCGTTCGCGACGGGTGCGATGTTCGGCGGCTTCGCCGGCGCGTTCTTCGCCACCCGCCAGGGCTTCATCAGCCCGGAATCCTTCACCTTCCAAGAATCGGCGCTGGTGCTCGCCATCGTCGTCCTCGGCGGCATGGGCTCGCAGCTCGGTGTCGCGCTTGCGGCACTCGCCATGATCGGCGGCTTCGAATTGTTCCGGAGCCTCGAGGGCTATCGCATGCTGGTGTTCGGCATGGCCATGGTGCTGATCATGATCTGGCGGCCGCGCGGCTTGATCGGCCATCGCGCCCCGACCGTCTATCTGACCAAGGCACAGGCGATCTCCTCCGACCTCGTCAAGGAAGGTCACGGATGAGCGGCGACAAAATTCTCAACGTCGACCGGCTCACCATGCGCTTCGGCGGCATCGTCGCCGTGCAGGACCTGTCATTCTCGGCGGCGCGCAAGAAGATCACCGCGCTGATCGGACCGAACGGCGCCGGCAAGACCACGGTGTTCAACTGCATCACCGGCTTCTACAAGCCGAGCGGCGGCACCATTCGCCTCACCCATGACGACGGCCGGACGGTCGCGCTGGAGCGCCTGAACGATTTCCGCATTGCCAAGCAGGCCAAGGTCGCCCGCACCTTCCAGAACATCCGGTTGTTTCCCGGCATGACCGCGCTGGAAAACCTGATGGTGGCGCAGCACAACGCCCTGATGCGCGCCTCCGGCTTCACCTTCCTCGGCCTCGTCGGTGCGCCCGGCTATCGCGACGCCGAGAAGCGCGCGATCGACCTGGCCACCGACTGGCTCAAGCGGGTCAATCTGCTCGACCGTGCCGACGATGCCGCCGGCAATTTCGCCTATGGCGACCAGCGCCGGCTCGAGATCGCACGCGCGATGTGCACCGAGCCTGCGCTGCTGTGCCTGGACGAGCCCGCCGCCGGCCTCAATGCGCGCGAGAGCGCGGCCTTGAGCGAGCTCCTGCTCTCGATCCGCGACGAGCTTGGCACCTCGATCCTCCTGATCGAGCACGACATGTCGGTGGTGATGGAGATCTCCGACCACATCGTGGTGATGGATCATGGCGTCAAGATCGCGGAAGGCACCCCGCGCGAGGTCCGCGACGATACCAAGGTGATCGCCGCCTATCTCGGCGCCGACGAGGAAGAGGCGGCCGCTGTGATGGAGGGCGGTTCGTGACGTCCGCGCCCTCTCCTCTGCTCGCGATCCGTGGCCTGCGCGCCGCCTACGGCAAGATCGAGGCGCTGAAGGGCGTCGACGTCGAGATCAACTCCGGCGAGATCGTGGCGCTGATCGGCGCCAACGGCGCCGGCAAGTCGACGCTGATGATGACGATCTTCGGCAAGCCGCGCGCCCGCGCCGGCCAGATCCTGTACGAAGGCCGCGACATCACCGACGTGCCAACCCACGAGATCGCGCATTTGCGCATCGCGCAATCGCCGGAGGGCCGCCGCATCTTCCCGCGCATGAGCGTCGCGGAAAACCTGCAGATGGGGGCGGACGCCACCGAGTGCACCGAGGCCGAACGCGAAGCGACGCTGCAGCGCGTCTTCACGCTGTTCCCGCGGCTGAAGGAACGCTACGCCCAGCGTGGCGGAACCCTGTCCGGCGGCGAACAGCAGATGCTGGCGATCGGCCGTGCCTTGATGAGCCGTCCCCGCCTGCTCCTGCTCGACGAGCCCTCGCTGGGCCTCGCCCCGCTGATCGCCCGCCAGATCTTCGATGCGATCCGCACCCTGAACCGGCAGGACGGGCTGACCGTGCTGATCGTCGAGCAGAACGCCAACCACGCCCTCAAGCTCGCCCACCGCGGCTATGTCATGGTCAATGGCCTGATCACGCTGGCCGGCACAGGTGCCGAATTGTTGCAGCGCCCCGAGATACGCGCCGCCTATCTGGAAGGCGGCCGGCACGGCTGACCGAGCGGCGGGCCTCCCCGCATGCGGCCGAATGTGGCGAGATATCTGCGCCAATGCCCGTATTTTGCCGGTGACTTCTCCTCGAATTCATTCAAGAATGGCGCCGGTTTGAACCGGGCATGCCCGGCAATGTCCACAGGCGACCACCCGCGAGGTATCTCATGAAATCACTGAAGCTCATCGGTCTGGCATTCGGCGCATCGCTCGCACTGTCGAGCGCGGCATTCGCGCAGGATGTCACCGTCGCAGTCGCAGGTCCGATGACCGGCGGCGAGTCCGCCTTCGGCCGCCAGATGAAGAACGGCGCCGAGATGGCCGTGGCTGATATCAACGCCGCCGGCGGCGTCAACGGCAAGAAACTCGCGCTTTCCGTCGAGGACGACGCCTGCGATCCGAAGCAGGCGCGCTCGATCGCCGAAAAGATCGCCGGTGCAAAAATCCCGTTCGTGGCCGGCCACTATTGCTCATCGTCGTCGATCCCCGCTTCCGAGGCCTATGCCGACGGCAACGTTCTGCAGATCACCCCGGCCTCGACCAACCCGCTGTTCACCGAGCGCAAGCTCTGGAACGTGGCGCGCGTCTGCGGCCGTGACGATCAGCAGGGCCTGATCGCGGCGCAGTACATTGCCAAGAACTTCAAAGGCAAGAACATCGCGATCCTCAACGACAAGACCACCTACGGCAAGGGTCTTGCCGACGAGACCAAGAAGGCGCTCAACAAGGCCGGCGTCACCGAGAAGATGTACGAGTCCTATAACAAGGGCGACAAGGACTTCAACGCGATCGTCTCCCGCCTGAAGCGCGACAACATCGACCTCGTCTATGTCGGCGGATACCATCAGGAGAGCGGCCTGATCCTGCGTCAGATGCGCGACCAGGGTCTCAAGACCGTGCTGATGGCCGGCGACGCGCTCGCCGACAAGGAGTACGCCTCCATCACCGGCCCCGCCGGCGAAGGCACGCTGTTCACCTTCGGCCCCGATCCGCGCAACAAGCCGACCGCGAAGAAGATCGTCGAGGCCTTCAAGGCCAAGAACATCGATCCCGAGGGCTATACCCTCTACACCTACGCGGCGATGCAGGTGTGGTCGCAGGCGGCCAAGAAGGCCGGCACCACCGACGCCAAGAAGGTCATGGAAGCGATGAAGGCCGGCAAGTGGGACACCGTGATCGGTCCGATCGAGTATGACGCCAAGGGCGACATCAAGCAGATCGACTACGTCGTCTACAAGTGGGACGCCAAGGGCGGCTACGCCGAGATCAGCGGCAACGGCACCTGAGCGCGGCGCAGGGCCTCGGGCCCGTCATGCGAACCTCGTCAACGCCCCGGCTTGCCCCGGGGCGTTTTCGTTCGCGGCAGGATCAGACGGCTGCGGGCAGCTCGCCGGCGGCCGCGGCCTGGGCCTTGCGAAGCGCCTGCAGGAGATCGTTCGGTCGAAACGGCTTTTGCAGGCAGATCACGTTGGCGAGGTGGGGCGACTGTTCCATGAAATCCAGCGCCGTCATTCCGGACACCGCAACGATGGGAAGCCCCGGCGCGCGCTCTCGCAGGGCAGCGATGACGTCGACGCCGCTGATGTCGCCCAGGAAAATATCGACGATCGCCGCGTCAAACGGGCTTTCCGCGAAGGTTTTCAGCCCGGCCGCGCCATTGTCGGCCTCGGCAACCTCGTAATGGTTGACCCGGAGCACGATGGCGACCATCGCGCGCACGTCCTTCTGGTCGTCGATGATGAGAACGCGAGGCATGGGAACAACTCCCGCAGATCGCTCAAATGGTATGATTCAAACCTGGAACCCGGCACCATGGCAGGGCATTATGACACCGCTAAGTAAAGCGCATCTTACCTGATCCCTATTCCGCGTTCCCATCCAAATTAAGTAAGCTGTAACCTTCGGTTGAGTCGTCGCTGCAACATTTCACGACACGCGCCCGGAACGGGCTACCGTGCAGGTCGTGGAGGTCGAGACTACCGTTGGAACTGCGGAGATGCTCAAAACGGGTCTGCACGAGATGAATGCGCCTGCGATTGACCGAAGCACCTTTCTTTCGACCCTGCCGGCTACGCCGGCCGACCGCATCGCGGCCTTCTGGATCGTCGGCATTTCCTCGATCCTCTTTGCATTGGCCGTCCCGTTTGCCGGTATCCCGTTACTTCCAGTCCCCGCCTTTGTCGCGAGCTATCAATCGGCCTTGGCGGTCAGCGACATCGTCACCGCCGTGCTGCTGCTGTCGCAATTTTCAGTGTTGCGGACCCATGCGCTGTTGTGGCTGTCGAGCGGCTACCTGTTCACCGCCGCAGCGGCGCTGGTGCACGCCCTCACCTTCCCCGGTCTGTTCACGCCGACCGGCCTGTTTGGCGCGGGTAGCCAAACCACCGTGTGGCTCTACATGATCTGGCACGGCGGCTTTCCGCTCTTCGTCCTCGGCTACGCCTGGCTGAAGGAAAAGGACGGCGGCCCCAGGGTCAGAGGTGCGACGCGGAACGCGATTTGCGCCATCGTGCTCGGGGTGGTCGCGGCCATGGGGGCCTTCACCTGGATCGTCACCGGCCAGCACGATGTGTTGCCGGTGCTGCTTCGCGAGGGCCGTTACACTGCGACCATGATCGGGGTCGTGTCCTTCGTGTGGTCGCTGAGCTTTGCCGCCCTCGTTTCGCTGTGGTTCCGGCGTCCGCATTCGGTGATCGACATCTGGCTCATGGTCGTGATGTGCGCGTGGCTGTTCGACATCGCACTGTCTGCAATCGTCAACGTCGCGCGTTTCGATCTCGGTTTCTACGCCGGCCGTCTCTATGGCCTCGGCGCGTCGAGCTTCGTGCTCGCGGTGCTGCTGATCGAGAACGTTCGCCTTCAGGCCCGGACCGTGGGTCTCGTCGGCAGGCTGCGCGAGCAATCGGCATCGGATCGGGACTTCTACGGCAAGCGGCTGGCGCTCTATGGCGCCGTCGTCGAATCCTCCAACGATGCCATCATCACCCAGTCGCTCAACGGCGTGGTCACCGGCTGGAACCGCGCCGCCGAGCACCTGTTCGGCTATTCCGCGGCGGAGGCCATCGGCAAGCCGATCGACATCATCGTACCGAACGATCGCAAGCCGGAAGTCAGGAGCATTCTCAACCGCATCAGCGGCAACGAATCGATCGCCCAGCACGAGACGGTGCGAATCAGAAAGGACGGTCGCGAGATCGATGTCGTCCTCAACGTCTCGCCACTGAGGGCGGAGGACGGGCAAATCATCGGCGCCTCCAAGATTGCCCACGACATCACCGAGGAGAAGCAATCCAGGGAAAAGCTTCGCCGGGAGATCGAGGAGCGCCAGCGCATCTTCGAGACCTCGCAGGACCTGATCCTGGTCACCGACGGCTTCGGCAATTTCATCCAGGTCAGCCCGAGCGTGAAGGACATCCTCGGCTTCAGCCCGGATGACATGATCGGACACAGCGCGACCGATTTCATCCACGCCGACGATCTCGACAAGACGCGTGAGGAGATGCGCGCGGCGCGGCGCGGTGCGGTCAAGCGCAGCTTCGAGGCTCGCTACTATCACTACGACGGTCACGAGGTCACGCTGAACTGGATGGGCACCTGGTCGGAGCCGGTGAAGCGCCATTTCTTCATCGGACGAGATCTGACGGAGAAGCAGGCCGCCGAGGCTCAATTCCGCCAGGTGCAGAAGATGGACTCCATCGGCCAGTTGACCGGCGGTGTCGCTCACGACTTCAACAACGTGCTGACCGTCATCACCGGCACTATCGGCATCCTGGCCGACGCCGTAGCCGACCGCCCCGAGCTCGCTGCCATCACCAAGCTGATCGACGATGCCGCCGAGCGCGGCGCGCAGTTGACCAAGCATCTGCTCGCCTTCGCCCGCAAGCAGCCGCTCCAGCCGCGTGAGATCGACGTCAACGCGCTGGCGCTCGAAGCGGCCAAGCTGCTGCACCCCACCCTGGGCGAGCAGATCACCATCGTGCCGCAGCTCACCGAGGATGCATGGCCGACGCTGGTCGACCCCGGCCAGCTGTCCACGGCGATCCTCAATCTCGCGCTGAACGCCCGGGACGCCATGCCCGAGGGCGGCACCCTGGTGCTGGAGACCCGCAACATATTCCTCGACGACGGCTATGCCAGCATGAACCCGGACGTCGTTGCCGGCAATTACGTGATGATTGCCGTCAGCGACACCGGCTCCGGAATCCCGCCCGAGCTGATTGACCGCGTGTTCGACCCCTTCTTCACCACCAAGGAGGTCGGCAAGGGCACCGGGCTCGGTCTCAGCATGGTGTTCGGCTTCGTCAAGCAATCGGGCGGCCACATCAAGATCTACAGCGAGCAGGGCCACGGCACGAGCGTGAAGATCTACCTGCCGCGCTCGAGCGGCGTGCAGGAGACCGAGATCGAGGCGTTGCAGAATGCGCCCATCACCGGCGGCAACGAGAAGATCCTGATCGTCGAAGACGATGCGCTGGTCCGGCAATATGTGGTGACCCAGGTCAAGAGCCTCGGCTACACCGCGCTCGAGGCCGCCAACGGCGCGGAGGCCCTGATCATCATCGACAGCGACAAGACCATCGACCTGCTCTTCACCGACATCATCATGCCTGGCAACATGAACGGCCGTCAGCTGGCCGACGAAGCCGCCCGGCGCCGCCCCGATCTCAAGACGCTGTTCACCTCGGGCTATACCGAGAATGCCATCGTCCATCACGGCCGGCTCGATTCCGGCGTGCTGCTGCTGGCGAAGCCCTACCGCAAGTCCGAGCTCGCCAAGATGCTCAGGACGGCCCTCGCCAGTTGAGCCGGCAGCATCCCTGCGCTATCGCTGGTGATCGTAGCGCATGGAGTGCCGGCCTTGAAAAATTTGCTCACCGATATCGCCGGTGTCCGCGTCGGCCATGCCGAGGACGCCAAAGTCGCCTCCGGCGCCACCGCGATCATTTTCGACCAACCGGCCATCGCCGCCATCGACGTCCGGGGCGGAGCCCCCGGCACGCGGGAGGATGCGCTGCTCGATCTTGCCAGCACGCAGGAACGCGTCGATGCGATCGCACTGTCCGGCGGCTCTGCCTTCGGGATCGAGGCCGGCGGCGGCGTGCAGGCCCGGCTCGCCGAGCAGGGCCGCGGTCTTAATGTCCGCGGTGCGCTGATCCCGCTCGTGCCGGGTGCGATCCTGTTCGACCTGCTCAACGGCGGCAACAAGTCCTGGGGCCGCTTCGCGCCGTATCGCGATCTCGGCTATGCTGCGGCGACGGCCGCAGGTGACGACTTCGCTCTCGGCAGCGTCGGCGCGGGCCTGGGAGCCACCACCGCGACCTTCAAGGGCGGGCTCGGGTCGGCTTCGGCGGTTCTCGCCAACGGCATCAAGGTCGCCGCGATCATGGTCGTCAATGCGGTCGGCAGCACGACCGTCGGCGAAGGGCCGTGGTTCTGGGCGGCGCCGTTCGAGGAGAACGGCGAGTTCGGCGGACGTGGCCTGCCGCCCAAATTCACGCCGGACATGCTGGCGATGCGCATCAAGGGCGGTCCCGCCGCGAGCGCGCGCGAGAACACCACGATCGGTGCCGTCGTCACAGATGCGACCCTGACCAAGGCCCAGGCCAAGCGGCTCGCGATGATCGCGCATACCGGAATGGCCCGCGCGATCTATCCGGTGCATGCCCCGACCGACGGCGACGTGCTGTTCGCGGCTGCGACCGGTGAGAAGCCGATCGAGCCGCTGGTCGGCCTCACCGAGCTCGGCACCGTCGCCGCCAACGTGGTCGCGCGCGCCATTGCACGGGGCGTGTGCAACGCAACCGCGCTGCCGTTTACAGGTGCGCAAGCGGCGTGGAAGGATCGGTTCGGCGGCTGACCAGAGGGCGATCCAGACATCAGGTGTCATCGCCCGGCGAAGACCGGGCGGTCCAGTATTGCAGATGAAATCGATGGGCCGCAGCGTACTGGAAGCCCCGGTCAAGCCGGAGCATGACAGCATCACAAATCGAGAGAAGGCGTCACACGCTCATCGACATGGACGAGCCGGCCGTCGCTGAGGCGCCCTGGCCCTGCCCGCCCTGCTGCTGCATCAATTGCGCGAACAAATCGTAAGCCGAATTACGGGGAGTGTTCGCGCCCGGCACCGTCGTCGACATCTTGAAGCCGTCGGCATAGGTGACGGTGGTTGTGGTCGAGCCGTCGGCGGCCGTCGTCGTGGTCGAGGTCGATCCGCCGCCGGACTTCGACGAGGAATCCGATCCATCGCCCGAGCCGCCGGCACCTTGCGCGTGATGGTGACCATGGTGACCGCTCTTCAGCGCCTTCGACATTTCGTCCAGGCTCACATTGCCGTCCGCATTCGAGTCCAGCTTGGAGAACACGTCGTCGGCCTGCGCGAGGTTGGTCCCGCCGGCGCCCAGCGCGTCCTCGAACTCGGATTTGGTGATGCTGCCGTCGCCGTCCGCATCGATCTGGGAGAACAGGTCCTTGAGGGCGGCGTCCCGGCTGTTCGACGTCGAGGAGGTCGAGCTCGCAGAGGTCGAGGCCGCCGCGCTGCTGGCGCCATCAGTCGATTGGCTCTGCGCGGCGATCAGCGCGCTCATGGTCTCCGGCGAAATCTGCGCGCAATTGCCCGAGTTGACCGAGGAGGTGGCGCCGCTGGTCGTGCTGCTGTTGCCGCTGTCGATCGCAAACGGATTGGTCGCGCCCTGCGCGGACCCCGTCTTGTGCGTCGAAGAAGACGATTTCGAGTTCGTCAGTGACTGGATCGCGTCGAGGGCGCTCGAGACGGCACCAAGGGCGAACAACATTGCACAACTCCAACCAATGCGGCATGCCGCGGCCAATGTTCTGCAGGTGAAGTCAGCAAGCGTCGTGCCAGCGCGAAAAGTTCAATGAAATCCGCCGCTGCCGCGCCCTGGGCGGCCCGGATACATCGGCAATTCGTGCCGGTCGCGGCAGAAATTTCCGCCCACAGGAAGCACGCCTCCCCTGCATTGCCCGCCATGGAGGCCCATGTTAGGCGAGGCCCATCTTTCACGGCTGCCTTTCGGGAAACCGCGCCATGACCCAAGCCTTCGCCCCTCGCCCCCTGGCCATCGCACCTTCGATCCTGGCCTCGGATTTCTCCAGGCTCGGCGAGGAGGTGCGCAGCGTCGACGCCGCCGGTGCCGACTGGATCCATCTCGATGTGATGGATGGTCACTTCGTTCCCAACATTTCCTACGGCCCCGACGTGATCAAGGCGATGCGCCCGCACACCAAGAAGGTGTTCGACGCGCATCTGATGATCTCGCCCTGCGATCCCTATCTGGAGGCGTTCGCGAAAGCCGGCTGCGACCACATCACCGTGCATGCGGAGGCCGGTCCGCATTTGCACCGCTCGCTGCAGGCGATCCGCGTGCTCGGCAAGAAGGCCGGCGTCTCGCTCAATCCCGGCACGCCGATCAGCGTGCTCGAATACGTCCTCGACCTCGTCGACCTCGTGCTGGTGATGTCGGTCAATCCCGGCTTCGGCGGCCAGGCCTTCATCCCCTCCGCGATCTCCAAGATCCGCGACATCCGCGCGATGACCGCGGGACGCCCGATCGACATCGAGGTCGACGGCGGCGTCGGCCCGGATGTTGCCGGCGCGCTCGCCGCGGCGGGCGCCAACGCCTTCGTCGCCGGCACGTCCGTGTTCAGAGGCGGCACGCTGGATGCGTACAAGACCAACATCGCCGCGATCCGCAACGCCGCGCTCGGAGCCCGCGGCGAAGCTATTTGAGCTAGATCAAACGCGCACGCGAACGACCGGAATTTTCCGCGGCTTTTACGGGTGTTGCAGCGCGCAATGCCTAAAATTGCAACCTTGATCCGTACTCATCCGGACTTCACTGATTCGCGCAAATCACCGCAAGTGACTCCTGCCTGCTTTTGACGGGAGCACATCATGGCAACGACCCTGATCTGGACTGGTGTAGCGTTGTGGCTCGGGTTCAATGTGGCGGTTGCAGCTCGCAGCCTCTATGTGGCGCAACCGGTGAAGATCGCGGCTCCTGCCCGCATCATCCACCTTCGTCGCCGCCGGGGCTGAGCATCATGCAGATCGCCCTCGTGAAGCGTCAACCGAAACGCAGGTGCCGCATTCCGCGCCGCCCGCATCCGGGCCTCGATTACTTCTTCGGCCGCCTCGAGCGCACCGATGGCACGGTGGACGACGATGCGGGGCTCGACACGACGGACCTCGACCAAACCTTTCTCTCTCAACGCCGACACTGACTACTTCCGGACCGCCCCATGAAACCGCACTGCCCGAACTGCCTGAAGGAAATGACCAAGGCATCCGCCTCGCGCAACCTGTTCAATTGCGAGCCCTGCCGCGAGATCATCCAGTATTTCGGCGGTAGCGCGGATCACGGCGAGCCCGGCCCGCAATTCTCCTGGCCGATCCGCCGCAAGCGCGTCGCCCACAGCGCGCACGCGGCTTGAAGCGGGCGCCGAAAGCGCAGCTTTATCCGGCCGCCTCTTCAGCGCCGGCGTCCCCGACATCCCCTGCCATCCGCGGCGGCCGTACCACGGTGACCGTGCAACTCGCCTCCGAGGCCACCTTGGCCGAGACGCTGCCGAGCAGCGTGCGGCGGAACGAGCTCTGCCGCGCGCCGATGATGACGTGGTCGACCTGATTGACCTCGGCGAACTCCAGCAACGCGGCGGCGGGATCGACGGCCTCCAGCACATGAACCGATAGCCGGCTCTCATCCAATTTGAGGGGCGTCGCCCAATGCCTGAGCGCGACGAGGCGGTCGATATGCTTGTTGGAGCCCTGCTCGTCCAGGGTTCGGTCGATCGCGATCCGGTTCAGCTTGAGCACGTTGACGCAGGCAAGCCGCGCCGACGGCAAGGTGGCGAGGATGCGCTCGGTGGTCACGCGCAGCGCCTCGTTCAGCTCTGCCGCGCCCTCCACCGTATCGAGCGCGACGGCGAGGATCGGGCTCGACGCGATTTGGGCGGCGACATCCGATTTCGCGCGCGGCGCCATGACGCCCAGATTGAAGCGGCGGCGCCAGGCGACGCTGAGCGGATCGCGCTTGAGCCGTTCCGCGCGCTTGGTGAGCTTGACCTGGTCCGGATGGGCGAGATCGAAGGCGAGCTGGGACGCCGTCGGGTAGCGCCACACCGGCTCGATCTCGAGACAGCGCAGCACGATTTCCTGGAGCCAGGGCGGGTAGTCGGCGCGCAAGCTTCGCGGCGGATGCGGATCGCGCCATAGCCGGCGTCGCATCGCGCGCAACGTCTCGCCCTCGCCGAACGGCCGCTCGCCGGTCGTGAAGAAGTAAAGCAGCACGCCAAGCGAAAACAGATCGCTACGCGGATCGTCGCGCACTCCCGACAGCCGCTCGGGCGCCATGTAGGGCGCGGTGCCGTAAGGCAGGCGGAATTCCTCCTGCAACAGATCCGGCAAATGGTTGTGGTGCGACAGGCCGTAATCGATCAGCACCGCCTCGCCGCTCTCGCGGAACATGATGCTGCTCGGCTTGATGTCGTGATGGATCACGTTCTGCCGGTGCAGATCAGCGAGCGCGGTCGCGATCCTGGCGACGAGCTGCCGCGCCTCGTCATAGGGTAGCGGCAGGTCGGGCAGCCGCTTGTAGAGCGTGGTCCCGGAGATCCGCTCGATCACGACATAGGCCTGGTGCGCGAAATCGCCGGTGCCGAAACAGGTCGGGACGTGCGGCCCCGCCAGTCGCGGCAGGATCATCATCTCCATCTCGAAGGAGACGATCGCGGCGGGGTCCTCACCCTCCGACACCCGCGGTATCTTCATCAGCAGGGGCACGTCGAGGCCGGGATGGGTGACCGTCCACAGCGTCGCCATGCCGCCGGCGTGAACGCATTCGCCGATGGTGTAACCATCGATCACCGCGCCGGACTTGACCAGTGATTTCGGCATCGGCCCCTAGCGCCCCTGCGACAGCCGGTCTGCGAGCCAATGCGGCAGGCCGTTGTCGCGGATCCTACCCGCCGCGGTCGCGATGTCATAGGGCGCGCGGCAATAGGTAATCTGGCACGACTCGGTATCGAACAACACGAAAGCCGCCGACGGATCGCCGTCGCGAGGCTGGCCGACCGAGCCCATGACCGCGAGCCATTGCCGTCCGCGCAACAGTTGCACGGGGACGTCGGTCTTCGGTGTGAAGCTCGTCATCTTCGCCGTCACCGACATCGAATAGAGCGCGGGACGATGGATATGACCGCAGAACGTGACATGGGCGGGCGTCGCGATCAGGCTCTTGGCAGCGTCCACCGTCGAGCGGACATAGTGCCAGCGCTGGGGACTCGAGGCTTCCGAATGCACGAACAGGCGATCGCTGTCCTCGACCAGCATCGGCAAATCGCTCAGGAACCGGCGCTGCGAGGTGTCGAGGCGGCCACGCGTCCATTCGATCGCGACCTGGGCCTCCGCGTTCATCGTCTCCGCCGATGAATTGACCGCCTGATCGTGATTGCCGCGCACGGCAATTGCCCCCTGGGCGACGAGCTCCATCGCGGTATCCACCACCCATTCGGGATCGGCGCCATAACCGACGAAATCACCGAGCAGGACAAACCGCTCCGCGCCCTTCGCACGGGCCACCTTCAGGCAGGCCTCGAAGGCTTGCCGGTTGCCGTGGATATCTGAAAAGACAGCGAGAAGCACGCACCCTCCACCCTCCAATTCTTATTGAAGGCCGATAAGGCCAAATTGAGGGATGTCAACAGGATGCGCCAGCACCGGGCGGTTGACCAGCGCCCGGCGGCACCATGGTGAAGGGCCTATTGCTCGTCTTTCGGCGGCATCCGGGGCGGCGGTATCGGCGTGAAGACGGCGCCTTGCGCGCCGGCTGGTGGGGCCAAGAACTCGCCGGTCGAGGAATCGCCGCCGGTGGTCTCCAGAATGGTCTTGGGCGTCACGTATTCCCGGACCATGTCGATGAGGCTGCCATCGCCACCGCCGAAATCCGCTGCGCGGCCGCCTTGCGGATGGCCGAGAGCGATCTCGTTCTCCGCGGCATGGGTCTTGTCGGCAAGGGCATCATTGTAGGGCACGCGGAACGCCCGCGGGATACCGCTCGGGCGATTGTCCTCGTCGAGCTGCTCGACCCACAGATAGATCGAGCCGGGATCGCCCTGAAGCGAATGCGGCTCGACGATGCGCGACTTCAGCAGCTTGAAGCTGGTCGGCAGCCGGTCGGAACTGGCCCATCCGAGCAGCCCGCGCATTTCGGTGAAGCTGACGACATAGAAGGCGCTGGTCACGACCACCGCGACCGCCTTCAGCGACCAGTGCAGCCGCGCATAGACCAGCACGACCAGCAGCAGCGCGCCGATCACGGCGTAGGCCACCGACAGCGTGAGGATGACCGTCTGCAGGTTAATCACGGCGGATCCTCACGGGGTTCTTGCTCACGCCGGTCCTCGGGTCGAGATCGGCGCCGTTGCGCCAGCTGCTGCGGAACGTCTCGAGCAGCGATTTCGGCCGCTGGCTTACGTCGATGACCTTGCCCTCGCCATCGAGCCGGAATCGCACGGCGGTCTTCTCGTCGCCGGTATGGTCGAGCGTGAACTTGTTGTCGAAGACCACCTGCGCGGTCGGATTGAGCTTCTGCACCTTCACATTTGCCGTCACCGGCTCCCCGGTCGTGGCGACGAAATGCGAGACGTTCACCGTGTATTCGCCGGGGACGATGCCGCGCAGCGTGACGATCTCCTCGCGGATGGGCGAGGCGATCTTCTTGCCGGCGACCATGATGAAGTCGTTGGCTCCGCCGCGATCATCGCGGTCGAGCGTGAGGAAGCCGGCTTCGCGGTGACGATACCAGGCGATGTTGCCGGCGGGATCCTGTACGAAGAGGTCGAGATCGTCGGGGTGGTTGTCCGGCCAGTCCAGCGTGATGATGAACTCGGCCTTGGAGTCGATCTTGCCTTCCTTGGCGTCCGGAGAGACCGCGAGCAGCGCCAGGAAGAACAGGAACGCGATCACCTGGAGCGCCTTGAACAGCATCACACCCAGCGGATCGAACGGCTCCTCGCGCGGATAGAGACCGAAATCATCCATCATGGCGTCCCGGCACCTTTGCGCTCAAGCACCGGCGTCACATAGGTCTCGGTCAGCACCACCGCATCCGAGAACACCCGCTGGGTCGCGGCATCCAGCATGTAGTACTGGATGCGGACCAGGATCGAGCCGACGAGCCCCGCCAGCGTGGTGTACATGGCAACCGCCATGCCGTCGCTCATCAGCCCCATCGAGGAGCGCATCGCCACCTTGTCGGCCGCATCCAGCCCCGCGATCGGCGCCAGCATGATGATGAAGCCGATGATGGTGCCGAGCAGCCCGAGCTTCATCAGCGTGTCCGAAACGAAGGCGCCAAACCCGTTGGAGCCGCGCAGGCGATCGGCGAGCGTGCGCAGCAGCAGGGTCTGGTCGACGGGGCGATAATCCTGCGCGGCAGCCTTGGTCACCAGGCTCTCGATGTGATCGCGCACCAGCCCGCGCGGCAGCGCCGTCGCACGCGCATCGAGCACCTGGCCGCCGTCAGGCGCCGCGAGGGCCTCGCGGCAACGCCGCGCCGCCGCCCCCTCCCGCGCGATCGCCCGCGTGCGCAGGAAGCAGTGGCCGCAGGTGAGGATGTAGAGCACCGCGATGACGCTGGAGATGTAGGTGCGGTCCGAGGTCAGCATCAGGTGGATCAGGCCGAACCGCCACAGCAGCACGACGGCGAAGATCGAGAGCCCGGTGAAGATCATCCAGAACAGCAGCGCACTGCGCTCGGATGGGTCGGTCGTTACAGGCGCGATCGGTCCAATCGTAATCGAACTCATGCTGCACCGCTCCTCGCTCGCAACGTTCAGCCTATCAAGATTCCAGCCCAATTAGATCAAAGCCATCGCGCCCGGTCCAAAGACCCATGCCCAATCCGGCTTGGGAAATTTGCCCGAGCTGCAATCCTGCCACACCCTGCAATTGGCAAGGCGCGGCGGCGTTGTTAGGCTGAGCCTATCAAACGTTGAGGGTGATCGCATGCGCCTCGTGCTTCAGCTTGTCGCCCGTCTGCTGCTCATCGTGGCTCTGTGCCTGGGAGCTGCGACCGTATGGGCCACGTTCGACGCCTATCGCAGCGTCGACCGGGCGACTGCGGCCTCCGCGCAGCGGGTCGCACAGGCGCTTCAGGCCTTGTACTGGCATGAATTCTTGCTGCGCAGCAGCAGGACGCGCGAGCAGCTCCTGCCGGTTCCGGAATGGCGCACGCTGGAGACGATGAAGCTAATTTCGCCTGGCGTCTGCGTCGAGTTCCAGCCGGCCATCGCATTTGAGAAGCCGCTCTGCGGCCAGAGCGAGGGGCTGGGCAAGACCCCGCCGCGCTGGTTCGCATCGATCGTGCCGATCTTTCTCGGCAGCCACGCCGAAGTGGTGCGGCCGGTCAGCCCCCGCGCCGCCTCGGCCGGAACGGTGGTGGCGACGCCGGACGCCGCGGCCGCGATCTCGCTGGCCTGGGAGTACATCCTCAACGTGATCGACGTCGCGCTGTTGATGGCGGCGGCAATTGCGCTGCTGGCTTCGCTGGCGATCGCGCACGCGCTGGCACCGGCGCAGGCGATCGTGACCGCCTTGCAGCGCATGGCGCGCGGCCAGTATCGCAGCAAGCTGCCAAGGTTCCGCTCCATGGAGCTGGCGATGATCGGCAACGCCGTCGGCGAGCTCGGCGGCCGGCTGGAGGAGGCCACCGAGCAGCGCGCGGCGCTGACACGGCGCCTGATCGAAATCCGCGACGACGAGCGCCGCGCCCTCGCCCGCGAGCTGCACGACGAGTTCGGACAAAACCTGTCCGCAATCCTTGCCTTCGCCAACACCATCGAGACCGCAAGCGCTAAAGACAGCAAGAACGATGGCATCGCACAGGATGCCCGCATGATCTCGCAGGCCACCCATCACCTGATGGCCTCGCTGCGCGATGCGCTGAAGCGGCTGCGCAACCCCCTGCCCGAGGAGCTCGGCCTCGAGGCCAGCCTCGTCAATCTCGTCGACAGCTGGCGCTCGCAGAGCGCGGCACGGCCGACCATCCAGCTCGATCTCAGGGGCGACCTGACCGATGTGCGCGGGCCCGCGGCCACCACTGCCTATCGCGTGGCACAGGAATGCCTGACCAACGCACTGCGTCACAGTGCAGCGCGCGAGATCTCCTTGCGGATCGAACGGCGAGCCGGGGAGGACGACGCCCTGCTGATCCGCGTCGAGGACGACGGCGGCGGCGATGCGGAGCGCGTCTCGCGATCGGCCGGCTTCGGCCTCACCGGCATCCGCGAGCGCGTTACGGCGGCCGGCGGTTCGCTGTCGATCCTGCCCGCCCGCGGCGGCCTCAGCGTCGCCGCCACCATCCCGCTGGCCGCATGAGGCCGGCATGAGCGAAGTGGCGGCAACAGGCATCTCCGTGCTGCTGGTCGACGACCATCCGATCGTCCGGCAAGGCTACCGGCGCGTGCTGGAAAGCCAGGGCGATCTCCATGTCGTCGCGGAAGCCGACAATGCCGCGGACGCCTACGGCGCCTTCAAGACGCATGACCCTGACGTCGTCGTGCTCGATATCTCGATGCCGGGCGCGAGCGGGCTTGAGGCGATCCGCAACATCCGCGCGCGCAGCCCGCGGGCGCGCATCCTGGTTTTCACCATGCACAACGAGGCCGTGCTGGTGAAATCGGCGTTCAGCGCCGGCGCCAGCGGCTTCGTCACCAAGAGCAGCGAGCCGTCCGCCGTGGTCGGCGCCATCCGCGCCGTCGCCCGCGGCGAGCGCGCCATGAGCGACGACATCGCGCATATTCTGGCCGAGGACAGTCTGTCGGCGGGTTCAGTGCTGGATCAACTGGGCGAACGCGAAATCGAGATCCTGCGCCAGTTCGCCGGTGGCGCCACCACCGAGCAGATCGCGGCGCACCTCAATCTCAGTGTGAAGACGGTGCAGAACTATCACTATCTGATCAAGACCAAGACCGGCGCCCGCACCGATGCGCAGCTGGTACGGCTCGCCGCAACCTGCGGGCTGACGAGGATTTAGCAGCAGGCTTGCTGCATTGCTTCGAATGACCTGAAATTTCTCAATCTGCCGCGTGAATTGGAACAGAGCCTATTCCGTACCGGTTAGCAGCAGAGCGAAGGAGTACAGGGTCATGAGTAAGGGTCATCACAAGGCAGTCGTCGCCCCCTCGATCATCACCGTCGGCGAGCTCATCGACGAGCTCTGCCGCCTGCCGGATACCGCGATCGTCCATTTCCGCTGCCCCATGCTCGGTCAGGAGCTGGCCTTCGAGCGTCTTCGAAAGCGGTCGAAGGACGACGTCGAGATCGCGATCAATGCCTATCCGGAGAGTCCGCCGGTCGTCCCGTCATCAGACGGCGCTTTCCGCGCACGAAAGCCTTCGCCGTCGCTCGGCGACGGCGCCCTGCTTCACAAAGCGAGAGGTTGATCGGGCTCGGCGTATCGAACGGCGTCGGCGGCCTAGCAGACTTTCAATCCGCGCAGCACCAGCGCCAGGGTCGCATCGACGCGCGCCGGCAGATCGGCGTCCTTCCACTCGTCGGCATGGGCCGGATGATGGAAACGGCTGGTGGCATCGAAAATCGCACGCGCCGTCACCTTGGCGTCGGCGACACTGAACTCGCCCTGCTTGACGCCGTCGGCCAGGATCGCCGCGATCTGGTCGATCATGGTGTCCTTGTGGCACTTCACGGCCGCACAGGCTTCGCGTGCCAGTGTCAGATAGGTTTCGAACATTTCGGGATCGTCAAGCACGCGCGAACGCTTGGCGGCGAACAGCGTGCGCAGCCAGCGGTCGAGCCTGTCGGCCGCCGGGCCCTGCTCCCTGGCGATCGCCAGGAGTGGCGCATCGATGCGATCAAGCCAGCGTTTGGCAACGGCCTCGCGCAGCGAGGCCTTGCTCGGGAAATGGCGGTAGACGCTGCCGTGGCTCACATCGAGCGCACGGGCCACGTCGACCACGGTGGCCTTGGCAAGCCCAAAGCGCCTGAGCACGTCCTCGGTGACTTCGAGGATCCGCTCCGGCGTCAAGACAACGGCTTCATTCATGCCAGCACCATGTTCCCGTTCAGGGCTCAGTTACTCCGGCAGTAGGGCTGCTTCCGAAGCGCCCGTAGCCGGTCGGTTCGGAAAGCCTATGCCTTAATGAGGCAGTTTTGCAGCCTGCGCCGCGATCTGGCGCGCCACCAGCAAATTGAGCCAATGCCCAATCACGCCGGTAAAATTGAGGATTTCGGTCGTCATCGTCTTAAGTCTCCATTCGTCCGCGGGTCCCCGTTCTTCAATCCGCCCTTCGAACCGAGCTTGGCTCTGATGTCGGGCTCCCCGGGGCTTGTCGCGGGACGCCCAATCGGAGCATCCAGAGACAAGTATACACATCTCGATGACAGATTTCAATATCTGTCAGTCAATGATCCGTGATTGACAGTTAATATTTGCGGCCAAGTCTATGCCCCCTTGCCAGCCGGCCGGTGGATAGCTCGGCGATCCCACTCTCCCGGGGCCCAGACCGTTTGTTTCGCCCTGCCTGCTCTGTTAAATCACGGCGTAAAAAGCATTTTGGCCGGCGCTTCCCCTTTCGGACCGCCCGCCCACCTTCCTGGAGCCGTCAGATGATCCCCCGCTATACCCGCCCGGAAATGGCCTCGATCTGGGAGCCGCAGACCCGGTTCAAGATCTGGTTCGAGATCGAGGCGCATGCGGCGGACGCCCTTGCCGAGCTCGGGACCATCCCCAAGGAGGCCGCCAAGACGGTCTGGGCCAAGGCCAAGGACGCCACTTTCGACGTCGCCCGCATTGACGAGATCGAGCGCGAGACCAAGCACGACGTCATCGCCTTCCTCACCCACCTCGCCGAGATCGTCGGCCCCGAGGCGCGCTTCGTGCATCAGGGCATGACCTCCTCCGACGTGCTCGACACCTGCCTCAACGTCCAGCTCACCCGCGCGGCCGATCTTCTGCTTGCCGACCTCGACAAGGTGCTGGCCGCCCTGAAGAAGCGCGCCTTCGAGCACAAGATGACGCCGACCATCGGCCGCAGCCACGGCATCCATGCCGAGCCCGTCACCTTCGGCCTCAAGCTCGCTTATGCCTATGCCGAGTTCACGCGCGCCAAGGAGCGCCTGATCGCGGCGCGGAAGGAGGTCGCGACCTGCGCGATCTCCGGCGCCGTCGGCACCTTCGCGCAGATCGATCCGCGCGTCGAAGAGCACGTGGCGAAGGCCATGGGCCTCGTTCCCGAGCCGATCTCGACCCAGGTGATCCCGCGCGACCGCCATGCGATGTATTTCTCGACGCTCGGCGTGATCGCCTCCTCGGTCGAGCGCATCGCCGTAGAGATCCGCCACATGCAGCGCACCGAGGTGCTGGAGGCCGAAGAGTTCTTCTCCGAGGGGCAGAAGGGCTCCTCCGCCATGCCGCACAAGCGCAACCCGGTGCTGTCGGAGAACCTCACCGGTCTCTCCCGCATGGTGCGCGCCTATGTCACGCCGGCGCTGGAGAACGTCGTGCTTTGGCACGAGCGCGACATCTCGCACTCCTCGGCCGAGCGCATGATGGGCCCGGACGCGACCGTGACGCTCGACTTCGCGCTGGTGCGCCTCGCCGGCCTGATCGACAAGCTCCTGGTCTATCCCGCCAACATGCAGAAGAACCTCGACCGCCTCGGTGGCCTCGTGCACTCGCAGCGCGTTCTGCTGGCGCTGACGCAGAAGGGCGCGAGCCGCGAGGATTCCTACAAGCTCGTGCAGCGCAACGCGATGCCGGTCTGGCGGGGCGAAGGCGACTTCCTCCAGCTCCTGAAGAAGGACGCGGAAGTGAGGAAATATCTCAGCGATGCCGAGCTCGAGGAGCTGTTCGACCTCGGCTATCACCTCAAGCACGTCGACACGATCTTCAAGCGCGTGTTCGGGGAGAGCTGAGCACCGCTTGCGTCGCCCGGGAGCCGCGCATGCGGCTGCCGGGGTACGTGCGATGGCGGTCTATAGCCGCTTCTGCAGCCATTTCACCAGCGCAGGGCTGCCGATGGCGGCAGTGCTGAAGGCGCACATGTTGCCGTCGACATAGCCCGCGCGGCCGCGCCCCTGGACGTAGCGTTTGCTGAAGAAGAAAGTGTGCAGCTTGTTGCCGGCCTCATCGAGGAAGACCAGCTGCCAACGCAGATCGGGCTGGTAGGACAACCGTGCCGGCGTCAGCGCATTGACCGCTGCCGCCAATTCAGTCGCATCGCGCGGGTTCATGACCAGCGTCTTGCGTTCGCTCGAATAGCTCGCAAAGTGCTCGGGCGAAATCGGAATGCTGGCGAGCAGGCGATCGGAGATTTTCAGAAGGTCGATCCGTTTGATCTGACCCGCCTGGATCTTCTGGCTGACCGATGCGATCGCGGCCGTTGCGGAGCCGATATCGCAGGCAAGGGCCGGGCTGGCCATGAGCGCGAGGCAGGCCGCCAGCACCAGACTATTGCGTCCAAACTTCATGGCTTGCCCCGTCCCCTATTGCGGCCTCATCTTATAGTCGCCGAACGTCACCGCGAAAGCCCGGCGACCATTTGCGGACCGCGATGGCGCGGAGTACGCTTGCCGTCGTCGCCCCTGCAAACACAGAAGAAACGGACCCTTCCCATGCCCATCGTCAACCGCGTTGCCGCCCTCTCCGACGAAATGGCCGCCTGGCGCCATGACTTCCACGAGAACCCGGAATTGCTCTACGAAGTCCACCGCACCGCCGGCATCGTCGCCGACAAGCTGCGCGAGTTCGGCTGCGACGAGGTGGTGACGGGCATCGGCCGCACCGGCGTGGTCGGCGTGATCCGCGGCCGCAAGTCGGCATCCGGCAAGACCATTGGGCTCCGCGCCGACATGGACGCCCTGCCGATCATGGAGACCTCAGGCGTGCCTTACGCCTCGAAAGTCCCCGGCAAGATGCACGCCTGCGGCCATGACGGCCACACCGCGATGCTGCTGGGGGCCGCCAAATATCTCGCAGAGACGCGCAATTTCGACGGCACCGCGATCATGATCTTCCAGCCCGCCGAGGAAGGCGGCGGCGGCGGCAAGGCCATGGTCGAGGACGGGCTGATGACGCGCTGGAACATCCAGGAGGTCTACGGCATGCACAACATGCCCGGCCTGCCCGAAGGCCATTTCGCCACGACCCCCGGCGCGATGCTCGCCTCCTCCGACAACATCCAGATCACGGTCCACGGCAAGGGCGGCCATGCCGGCGCCGGCCCGCACAAATCGGTCGACAGCGTGCTGATCGGCTCGCAGATCGTGAATGCATTGCAATCGATCGTGGCGCGCAACGTCGATCCGCTGAAGTCGGCGGTCATCTCGATCACGCAATTCCATTCCGGCACGGCCTTCAACATCATCCCGGAGGTCGCCGAGCTCGGCGGCACCGTGCGCACGCTCGACCCCGAAGTGCGCGATCTCGTCGAGCGCCGCATCGGTGAAGTCGCCGACAGCGTCGCCCGCGCCTATGGCGGCTCGGCCGAGACGAAATACACGCGGATGTATCCGGTGACCATGAACCATGCGCGCGAGGCCGGCCTTGCCGCCGACGTCGCCCGCGACATCGTCGGCACTGAGCGCGTCAACGACAAGTTCATCCCGATGATGGGCGCCGAGGATTTCTCCTTCATGCTGGAAGCGCGCCCCGGCGCGATGGTGCTGGTCGGCATGGGCGACGGCAACGAATGCCACCACCCGGCCTACGTCTTCAACGACAACATCCTGGGTCACGGCGCCTCGTTCTGGGTGCGCATGATCGAGACGCGGATGCCGGCGTAGACAATATGTGAGGCGCAGATCTCGTAGGGTGGGCACGGCGCGTTGCGCCTTTGCCCACCCGACGAATGTGCTGCTCGTTGCCCGGGTGAGCAAAAGCGCCCCCGCGCACAGCTGGATTGCCGGGTACTGCTTCCGGCCATCCGGGCCACCATCGGGTAAAAGCAGCTACGCCTGCACCACCTCGTGCCGCATCACGAACGGCGCGAGCAGCTTGTGCACCTCGCCGGCAACCGCATCGCGCTGGTCCGCCGGCAGGCCGGCAAGCGTAACGGTTGCGATCGACCCGTGGCTGCCATGGGCGCCGACCTTGACCTTGCAATCGATGCCGCGCTCGACCAGCGGCGTGAGCACCTTGGTGAACACACGCTCGGCCGCGTCCCAGCGCAGCTGCGGCTTGAACACCTTGCCGACGCCCGTCACCGGCATCGGGTCGATCGGAATGACCTGCACCGGAACAGCGGCGCGCTCCGGCGTACGCTCGCGCACCCACGTCTCCAATTCGCCCGGCTCGACGGTCGCGCCGGGTTTCAACTGCACGTAACCAACCGGCAGTTCGCCTGCGTAGGCGTCGGGCTGACCGACCACGGCGGCAAAGCCGACCGCGGGGTGGCGGAACATGATCTCCTCGATCGGGGCCGGGTCGATGTTGTGGCCGCCGCGGATCACGAGGTCCTTGGCGCGGCCGGTGATCCAGAGATAGCCGTCGGCATCGAGGCGGCCGAGATCGCCGGAATTGACCCAGACCTCGTCGACGAAGGCACCCTTGTTGTGCTCGTCGTTGAGATAGCCGCCGAACACGCCGGGTCCGGCCATGATGACGACACCGATTTCGTCAGGCTTGCAGTCGCGGATCAGGCGGCCGTCGGCATCGAGTTGCACGATGCGCACGCGCGCGTAGGGCATGGGCAGGCCGACCGAGCCGAGCCGGATCGGCCGGCCCGGATAGGCGAGCGTGTGCACGCTCGATGTCTCGGTCATGCCGTAGACTTCGACCACCGACAGCTTGAGCTTGTCCTGGATCGCCGAGCCGACCGCTACGGGGATCGCCGAGCCGCCACCGGCGGCATATTTCAGGCTGGAGATGTCGGCATTACCCGGCGGGACTGCCAGCGTCGCGGCGAGCACCGTCGGCACGCTCGACAGCGCCTCGGGCTTGAAGCGCTCGACCAGTCCCCAGATGTTCTTCACCGCATTCGGATTGCGCCAGCCGCTCGGCGACAGCACGACCAGTGAGCCGCCGCTCGACAGCGTCAGCAGCACCTGCGTCAGCGATCCCCCGACGTGAAACAGCGGCATGCCGAACAGCAGGTTCGAACCGGGCTTGGACTTCAGCAGCAGATTGAGCGCCCAGGCCTGGTAAACCTGATTGGTGTGAGTATGCCGCACCAGCTTCGGCGTGCCGGTGGTGCCGCCGGTATGGAAATAGGCGGCGATGTCGCTGCCGAGAATCTTGCGCCCGCTGATAAGCCGATCCGACGGCTGCTGCTTGATCAGATCATTGAAGGCGAAGACGCCCTTGTCCGGATCGCCGCCGCCGAACACCTGCACGATTGCCTTGAGGTGCTTCAGTTGCGGGCGGATCTGCTCGACCTTCTGCCAGATATCGGTGCCGGGCATTGGGCCGAGGGCGACCAGGATCTTGGTGTTCGCAGCCTCCAGGATCTCCGCGATCTGGTGCGGCTCCAGCAGCGGATTGACGGGATTGGCGATGCCTGCCGCCTCCGCGCCGAACAGCGTCACGAAGGCATCGGGCACCAGCGGCAGCATGAAGCTGATGACGTCGCCCTTCTCCGCGCCGAGCGCGTGAAACATGTTGGCGGCCTGCGTGACGCGCGCGATGAAATCGCGGTACGTGACAACCTGCGGCGTGTCGGCGGGATCGGCGTTCTGCAGAAACTGGATCGCCGCCCCATCAGGATTGCGCGCCGCACCCAATTTGATCGCGTCGTAGGTGCTCTCGGCCGCAATGCGCTCCGCGTAAGGGACCTGCTCGATAGCGCGGACTTCCGCGTCCGTCAACAGATCCGGATAGTCGTTGCCGATGAGCCGATCGAGCGCGTGGATGCCCGCCATGGAATTCCGTCCTCCCTCAGATGCAAATCCCGGCCGCCCTGTCTTTTGACATTTTTGGTTCGGCGAGGTCTCGACCGATGGCCGGCCGAGCGGAAACAGAATGATGGATGATCGAGCGTTCGTCCATGGCCCAGCGGCCGTGGCGATCAAACTCGCCCGAGAGGCCATTGAACCTCCGCGCCCGGTTCGGGGACCAAGAACAGGCATCGGATTCGCCTGGCAGCGTCCTGCCGCAAGACTCGAGGTGATCATGACGAGGCCCCAGCGAAGCCGCAATCGAGCGCTGATCGTCACGGTCGCCATGGCAGCCGTCATGGCCCTGCCCCGGGCCACGCTCGCCGAGGACAGTCAGCTCGACAAGATGCGGGCCAGGATCGCAGCGTTCGTCGGCGACAAGATGGAAAAGCTCGGCGGCTCGCGCATCGTCTACAAGGTCGATACCGACGGCCTGCGCGCGAGCGTGATCACGGATTTGCGCGACGACGTCTACAAGACCCTGCGCGAGAACAAGATCGCCTTCTCCGGACTTGCGATCCGCGATGGCGGCGTCGAACTCAAGATCGCGGACGCAAGAGCCCGCGAGCTGCTCGCGCGCAAGCTCGCCTCAGCTGCGGAGGGATTGCCGTCGCATGCGCTCACCGTCACGGATGGTAGCGACGGACTGGTCCGGCTGGCACCGACCGAGGCCGCTTCCGCAGCGCAGCTGCGCGATCTCGTCGAAGATTCCGTCGCCATGATCGAACAACGCCTCAAGGATTCAGGCATCAGGCTCGCCAGCGTCCAGCCCGACGGCACCGACCGCATCCGCATCTTCTTGCCGGGCGAAATGAACGCCGAGCAGACCACTGCGATCTTTGCCCGGAAGATCAAGGTGAGCTTCCGCCTCGTCGACCTTTCGATGCCGGGCGAGCAGGCGCGATCCGGCACGCCGCCAGCGGGCAGCGAAGTCCTGTTCGGCTTCAAGGACAAGCTCCCCTATCTGGTGGCCAAGGACAGCGCGCTCGAGGGTGACGACATCAGCTATGCGGGCCCGGGCTTTGCGAACGGCACGAAGGAACCGATCGCCACGTTCCGCTTCAACGGCCGCGGCACGCGGCGCTTCGCCCACGTTACCGCAGAGAATGTCGGAAGGCCCTTCGCCATCGTGCTCGACGACAAGGTGGTTTCCGCTCCCGTGATCCGCGAGCCCATCACCGGCGGCTCGGGTCAGATCTCCGGCAACTTTACCCTGGAGGAAGCGAGCAGCGTCGCCATGTTGCTCCGCGCCGGCTCGCTCCCCGGTCACCTTGACCTCGTCGAACAGCGGGTCCTGCAGCCTGCCGCCAAGCCGTAAGGCGCCGATCGGACCGCGCGCGCCAGGCTGGCCGGGGGCATGCAAGGTTCATTCAAGACCGGAGCCCGTGCCGCCAGTTCCGAATCACGGGCGCTTCAAGGTCATACGCACAACCAACGGGCAATTGCCGAAACGCCCGATCAGGCTAAAATTTGCCTCTTGCGGCATGACGGCTGAAGGCGTCATTCAAGCGGTCGTCATTCGATTTCGGCTATACCAATACGGACCAGGACTGAAGGCCTTACGCGGGGTTAGTACCATGCCGTCCGGCAGCGCAGACATCTCCTCGATCCTCGACCGCATTCTCGAAGCGGCCACGGACAATTTCAGGATCGCGAAGATCCTGGTCCAGATGGGACTCGATCCCAACGACGTCACCTGGGATGCGATCTTCAACCGGCTGCTGGAGATCTTCGTCCACAACATCACGCTCGCCAATATGTTCGCCGTGGTCGGGGCGGTCTTCTTCGTCGCCACTCTCTTGATGCGCACGATGGTCCCGCTGCGCGTCGCCAACATGATCGGCTGCGCGTTCTTTGCCATCTTCGGCGCGCTCTCCGCCAACGTCGCGACGTTCCTGCTCTATCTCCTGATGCTCCCGATCAACGCCCTGCGCCTGCGACAGATGCTCAAGCTGGTCAAGAAGGCGCGCCATGCCGCCGAGGGCGACATGTCGATCGAGTGGCTCAAGCCGTTCATGACCGAACGCAAATATCGCCGCGGCGACACGCTGTTCAAGCTGGGCGATCCCGCCAAGGAGATGCTCCTCACCGTCACCGGCAAGTTCCTGGTCAAGGAAATCAACGTCGAGATTATGCCCGGCGCGTTGATGGGAGAACTCGGTTTCCTCACGCCGGACAACCGGCGCACCGGAACGATCGAATGCATCGAGGACGGACAGGTGCTGACGATCACCTATGACCGGCTGCTCGAGATCTACTTCCAGGATCCGCAGTTCGGCTATTACTTCCTGGTGCTGACCAGCCAGCGCCTGCTGCAGAACATCGATCGCCTGCAGAAGCAGCTCAACGCAGCGCGGGCTCCCACCACCAACAGGATCGCGTGATCGCCGCTCAGCTCAGCAGCAACGCCATGCCGGGATCGCCCTTCTCCATCGCGCAGCGATAGGCCGGACGGCCGCCGATGCGGCCGAGATATTCGACCACGTTCGGGCAGCGCTGGACATCATAGGGCTGAAAGTAACGCATCGTGGTGAGCGAGAACACCGTCATGATGTCGGCGGTGGTGAAGGCGCTGCCCGCAAGATATTCGACCTCGCCAAGCCTGGCGTCGAGAAGGTCGTAAGCGCGATCGAGGCGCCCCTTCATCGCGCGCAGTGTCGGGTTGTCCTGGGCGAGCTCAAGCCGGCCTAGAATCATCATCCGCCCCATGCCGGGTTGCAGGGTGCCGTTGGCGAAATGAAGCCAATACAGAAACTGCGCGAAGGCTGGATCACTTGGGCCGAGCACGAGCCGGCCATTGCCGTATTTGGCAACGATATAGTCGACGACCGCGCCGGATTCGGCGAGCACGAGATCGCCATCGGTGATCACGGGCGCCGCCCCGATCGGATGCAGCGCCTTGTAGTCGGGCGGCGCAAGCATGGTGACGGGATCGCGGGCATAGCGCTTCAGCTCGTAAGGAATTCCAAGCTCTTCGCAGAGCCAGACGACGCGCTCGGACTGCGACCTGCCGAGATGATGGACGGTGAGCATGACGCCTCCTGCGCGCGCAAATTGGACCAGCCAGAAGGCATCCTATCGCCTCACGCCAAGAAAGTGCGCGCCGCGCCTCCCTCTCCCCCCGGAATTTTGCGGATATGACGGGACAGGCACGAAATCAACCGGGCCAAACGGGTTCTGGGTGCCGTCGCCGCAAAACCGCCCCAAAAACCGAATGGTAACCATGCAGGGCTAGGGTGACCGTGTGACCAATTCTCCGACGATCCTGGTATTCGATTCCGGCCTTGGCGGGCTCACGGTGCTGCGCGAGGTCGTGGCGGCGCGCTCCGATGCCCATTTCGTCTACGTCGCCGACGATGCCTTCTTCCCTTACGGCCACCACAGCGAGGACGAGATCATCGCCCGTGTCGTGCCGCTGATGGGGGAGCTGATCGGCACGCATGACCCCGACCTCGTCGTCATCGCCTGCAACACGGCGTCTACCCTGGTCCTGTCTCACCTGCGCGCCGCTTATTCCGTGCCCTTCGTCGGCACCGTGCCGGCGATCAAGCCGGCCTGCGCGCAGTCGCGGACCCGCCGCGTCTCGGTGCTCGGCACCAAGGGCACGGTCAAGCGCGAATACACCAAGGCGCTGATCCGAGATTTCGCGCAAGGATGCGAGGTGACGCTGGTCGGCTCGCCCGAGCTCGCCTCGCTCGCGGAAGCCGCGCTGGGCGGCGCTTCCGTCAGCGACAACGACATCCTTGCCGAGCTCGCTCCCTGCTTCGTCGGCGATGCCGAGGACGCCGGCGCGCGCACCGACACCGTCGTGCTCGCCTGCACCCATTATCCGCTGCTGCTCGACCGGATGAAGAAGCTGGCACCCTGGCCCGTCGACTGGATCGATCCGGCACCGGCGATCGCCCGCCGCGTCTCGGATCTGCTGGGTGCGCGCAGCGGCGACATCGCGCAGGCCGGCGCCGAGATGATCTTTACCTCCAACCGCGTGCACGGCCTTTCGGCCACGCTGACGCCGTTCTTCGGCGGCCGCGCGTTGGCATGAGCTTGCGCTGCGACGGCGCGCTGCTAGGTTTCGCCGTCGCCCCCTAGCCGCAGGCCTTCCGATGCCAGTCCCGTCCGCGCCGCTCAACCGTCTCCGCCAGCTCTGGCGCGAGGGCCGTCCCGCCTTCGGCGCGATCGCGACCATCCCCAGCGTGCAGATGGTGCAGATCATGGCGCGCTCGCTCGACTGGATCATCGTCGATCTCGAGCACGGACCGATCGGTCTCACCGAAGCGCATGCGATGATCGCGGCGACCACGGGCACGCCGTGCACGCCCCTGGTGCGGATCGCGGCCAACGAGCCGTGGCTTGCGAAGGCCCCGATGGACATCGGTGCCTTCGGCATCAACTTTCCGATGATCACGAACCGTGCGGAAGCGGAGAAGGCGGTGCGCAGCGTGCGCTATCCGCCGCGCGGCGATCGGCTCTGGGGTCCGTTCCACGCTCCGTTCCGCTGGGGCCAGTCGATGCCGGATTACATGGCCTCGGCCGATGACGAGATGATCTGCATGGTCACCATCGAGCATGTCGAGGCCGTCAACCGCATCGACGAGATCATGGCCACACCCGGTATCGACGTCGCGGTGATCGGCCCCGGCGATCTCGCGACGTCCATCAACAAGCGCGGCCAGATGGACGATCCGGAGCTGCTGGAGCTGGTCGCACGGGCCGAGGCCGGCATCCTCAGAAGCGGCGTGCCGATCGGCGGCGTCGCTCGCACCGCCGATCAGGCCAACGCCCTCATCGACCGCGGCTACCGCGCGATCGCGCTTGGCTTCGACTGGTCGCTATTCCAGCGCGGCATCATGGCCGCGTTCGACGGGATCAGGCGCTAAACGAGCAGACGACCACCTTGCCGGGAACTGCCGCGCTGCTAGGGTCGTTCCCGGGAGGAAAACAACCATGCTCAAGAAGACTTTGCTCGCTCTTTCCCTTGCAGGACTTGCCTTTACAGGACTTGCCTTTGCCGCTTTCGCCCAGCAGCCCGGCATCAAGCGCACCCCGCTCCAGAAGGTCGAGTTTCCGGAGGGCTATAATACCATCACCGCCATCGCAGAAGTCCCGGCAGGCGGTGCCGCCGGACGCCATACCCATCCGGGTATCGAGACCGGCTACGTGCTCGAAGGCGAGCTCAATCTCCTCGTCGATGGCCAGCCCGAGAAGACCCTGAAAGCCGGCGATTCCTACCAGATCCCGGCTGGCGTGGTGCACGACGCCAAGGCTCATGGCGACAAGGCCATGAAAGTGCTGGGGGTTTACGTCGTCGACAAGACCAAGCCGCTGGCCTCCCCGGCCCCCTGATGCGGCGAACCGATCGGCCCCAGGCCGGTTGGTTCGTGCTAGATGGCGAACGGGACAGCCGTTGGCCGCCTCATTTTTCATCCGCGGGAACCGAAAGAGCGATGCGCGGGACGCCAAAAACCATTTCGCTGCCGCGCCGCCTGATCTGCGACCTCATGCGCGCGTCGATGGACGTGCCGTTCGTGTCGCTGTCCCGTTCGCTCCATATCCGCCCCCTGCTGGAGGCCCGTGCCGGGGCGGCCGCACCGGCCGGCTGGGCGGCGATGTTCGTCAAGGCTTTCGCCCTGGTCGCCAGGGAGGAGCCGGTCCTGCGCACGGTCTACGCCAAGTGGCCCTGGCCGACGCTCTACGAGCTGCCCAAAAGCGTAGCGCTGGTCGCCATTGCCCGGGTCGAGGACGGCGAGGAATGCGTCATGCCGCAGCGAATCGCGGCCCCCGAGACCATGGCCCTGGCCGCGGTCGATGCCGAGATCCGGCGCGGCAAGACGGCGCCGATCGAGGACGTCCCGATGTTCCGCAAGATCATGCGGGCCACACGCCTGCCATGGCCGCTGCGGCGCCTATCCTGGGCGATTGGCCTCAATTTCGGCCGGCAGCGCGGCAACTGGTTCGGCAGCTTCGCGGTGAGCTCGGTGGCCGCTTATGGCGGCGGCGAACTCCATCCGGTCACGCCCGGCCCCTTCATCGTCAGCTACGGGGTGGTCGAGGGCGACCAGACCATCCACGTCGTGATCCGCTGGGATCACCGGGTCACCGACGCCGCCCCGATCGCCCGGGTCCTGACCCGGCTGGAACAGGTCCTGAACACTGAAATCGCTGCCGAATTGCGGGCGGCGGGACCAAAGCCGATCCGGGCCGTCGGGACCTGATTCCGGGTCCATTCGCATTGACAGAGAACCCCAAACTCCCCTAAAAGCCGCCTGCTCGCGGGCCGATTTCGGCCCGCGAAGCGTTTCGCGACCCGTGGTCGGCTCCCTCTAGCTTTGGGGATCGGACCTGTCGGTGCCGGGCCTGGCCCGTCACACAGGAGGGCGCGTTTCCTCAAACCATGCAACCGAAGAGGACGCGATGACTAAGCGCAGTGAGGCGAAGTACAAGATCGATCGCCGTATGGGCCAGAACATCTGGGGCCGCCCGAAAAGCCCCGTGAACCGCCGCGAGTACGGCCCCGGCCAGCACGGCCAGCGCCGCAAGGGCAAGCTCTCCGACTTCGGCGTGCAGCTGCGCGCCAAGCAGAAGCTGAAGGGCTATTACGCCAACATTTCCGAGCGCCAGTTCCACGGCATCTACGTGGAAGCCAGCCGCCTCAAGGGTGACACCGGCGAGAACCTGATCGGCCTGCTCGAGCGTCGTCTCGACGCGGTCGTGTACCGCGCCAAATTCGTCTCCACGATCTTCGCCGCCCGCCAGTTCATCAACCACGGCCACATCAAGGTGAACGGCCGCAAGGTCAACATCTCGAGCTACCAGCTCAAGGTCGGCGACGTGATCGAGGTCAAGGAAGCTTCCAAGCAGCTCGCCCACGTCCTCGAAGCCAGTCAGCTGCCCGAGCGTGACACCCCAGACTATCTCGAAGTCGACCATGGCAAGATGACCGCGAAGTACGTGCGCATCCCCGGCCTCTCCGACGTGCCGTTCCCGGTGCAGATGGAGCCGCATCTGGTCGTCGAATTCTATTCGCGCTGATCATTTCGGCAGAACAATCGCTCAAAGGCCCCGGTTTCCGGGGCCTTTTTGTTTGAGCCAACCATTCCCAAATCTCAAGCTATCTGTGTTATGATTGCACATCGCGGAGTTGAGCATGACTCGTCTTCTGGAGGAGGCCTTCAGCAAGGTTTCCGGCCTGCCCGATTCAGAACAGGACGAACTGGCGCGGACCCTGCTTGAGCTTGCCGGGGTCGATCAGCCACCAGTCCAGCTGACAGCTGCCGAAGAGGCAGATCTCGCCGAGGCCGAAGCCGAAATCGCTCGCGGCGAGCTGGCCAGCGCCCACGAAGTCCGCGCGATGTGGGCCAAGCACGGGCTGTGAAGGTCCGCTATACGAAGCGGGCGCTCGCCCAAATCGACCAAGTTCTGACCTACATCGAGGCGCGCTCGCCCCAAGGCGCAGGCCACGTGCGCGACCGCATCGTCGCTCTCATAGCATTGCTCGAGACCTCCCCGTACGCAGGGCGAACAACTACGCATGCATACGTCCGTCGCTTGCCCGTCAACCCTTATCCCTATCTGATCGGTTATCGTGTGACCGCGACAGAAATCGATATTATGCGATTTCGTCACGCCGCTCGGCGTCCACCCAGAGCTCGCTGACCGCGAGCGAATGCCATTCCTTTCAGGGAGCAAGTTGATGCTCTACACCCCTCCCCCCGTCGATCCCAAGGCGCCGCCGGTGCGCATCAATCTGCTGTCGGACACGCAGACCAAGCCGACGGCTGGGATGCGCGAGGCGATGGCGCGGGCGGAGGTCGGTGACGAGCAGGTCGGCGACGATCCGACCGTGAACGCGCTGTGCGAGCGCGTGGCGGATCTGCTCGGCAAGGAAGCTGCGGTGTACATGCCCTCGGGCACGATGTGCAATGTCACCGCGACGCTGGTGCATTGCCGCCCCGGCGACGAGATCCTGGCGCACGAGACCGCACACATCATCGCCCGCGAAGGCGGCGCGCATGCTGCGATCGGCGGCTTCCAGGTGACGCAGCTGAAGGGCCCCGACGGCCAGTTCACGCCGGAGACGTTCCGCAAGGCGCTGCATCCGCGCACGCGCTACCAGCCGCCGCAGACGGTCGTCAGCGTCGAGCAGACCGCCAATATCGGCGGCGGCACGATCTGGAAGAAGGCGGCGCTCGACGAGATCGTGGCGATCGCCAAGCAGCACGGCCTCGTCACCCACATGGACGGTGCGCGCCTGCTCAACGCCACGGTGGCCAGCGGCATCTCCCCGCGCGACATGACCGCCGGCTGGGACTCGGCCTGGATCGATTTCTCCAAGGGTCTGGGCGCGCCGATCGGCGGCGTGCTCGCGGGCTCGCGCGCCTTCATCGATGCGGTCTGGCAGTGGAAGCAGCGGCTCGGCGGCTCGATGCGACAGGCTGGAATCTGCGCGGCCGCCTGCATCTACGCGCTCGACCATCACGTCGAGCGCCTCGCCGACGACCACGCCAATGCACGCGCCTTGGCGCGCGGGCTGTCGCAGATCGCAGGCATCGAGGTCCAGGAGCCCGAGACCAATCTCGTATTTTTCAAGCCCGACGGCGCCGGCATTGCCGGCGACAAGATGGTCGCGGCGCTGCGCCAGCGCGGCGTGACGCTTGCGATGATGGACGGCCGCATCCGCGCCTGCACCCATCTCGACGTCAATGCGGCCCAGGTCGAGGAGACGATCGGGTACGTGCGCGAGATCGTGCGCGGGGCGTAGCTACCGCCCCATCGCCTGATAGATCAGCGTCTTCAGCGCCAATTGAATCCGGCCGCGCTGCGAGGGCGCCTGCACCATGAAGATCCCGAACAGATCGTCTTCGGGATCGATGAAGAAGAAGGTGCCGCCGACGCCGTCCCAGCGATATTCGCCCAGCGGCCATGACGTGCCTGATGGCACTGACGTGCGCACGGCGAAGCCGAGGCCGAAGCCGGAACTGGCGCCCGGATAATAATTCTGGTCGCGCGCGATGCTGGTTTCCGGCCCGACATGATCCGACGCCATCAGCGCAACGGTCTCGGGCTTGAGATAGCGGCGTCCTTCATAGGTGCCGCCGTTCAGCAGCATCTGGGCGAAACGGGCATAGTCGCCGACCGTGCCGACCATGCCGGCGCCGCCCGATTCCCATCTCACGGGCCGCCTGACGTCACGCACCCGCGTCGACGCGCTGATGCTGCGGTCCTCCGGCATCGGCTCGGCGATATCAGGAAACCTGGCGGGATCGGCGACGAAGAACGCCGTCTCGTTCATACCGAGCGGATCGAGCAGCCTTTCCTTCTCGAACTGAAACAGCGTCTTTCCCGAGATCACCTCGACGACGCGGCCGAGCACGTCGGTGGCAAAGCCGTAATCCCACTCAGTGCCCGGCTGCTCGGCGAGCGGCAGCGTTGCGAGCTTCGCAACGAAATCGGCGTTGGATAGATCGCTGTTGAAGAGATCGGCCGCAGCATAGAGCTCGCGCACGCCACTGCCGCCGTAAGGCAGACCGGCGGTATGACGCAACAGGTCCTTGATCGTGACGGGACGCTGCGGCGGCTCCAGCGAGAGCGTGACCTTACCTCCGTCGCCCCTCCTCTCGACGCCGACCTTCATATCGGCAAAGGCCGGAATGTACTTTGCGACGGGATCGTCGAGCGAGAGCTTGCCGTCTTCGACCAGCATCATCGCCATGACTGACGTGATCGGCTTCGACATCGAATAGAGCCGGAAGATCGTGTCCGCGCTCATCGGCTTCCCGGTGGCGACGTCGCGGACGCCGAAATTCGCATAATAGACCAGCTTGCCGTGCTGCTGCAGCAGCAGGATGGCCCCGGGGATCCTCCCGGTCGCAACCTCGTTGTTGATGTAGTCGGCAACCTTCGCCAGCCCTTCGGCCGAGAGCGTACGGGCACTGCGGGCTTCGGAGCCGGCCTTCGCGCCGGCCACTCCGAGCAGAAGAACGAGCACCACGATGAGCGCGCGGCGCCCGCTCATGTCACTTCTCCATGGCTTCATAGACCAGCAGCTTCAGCGTCCGCTGCACGCGCTGGCGCTCGGTCGGGGTCTGCTCCAGCAGGACGAAGAACATGTCCTGCTTGGGATCGATCACGAAATAGCAGCCGGAAGCGCCGTCCCATTTCAGCTCGCCGAGATCGCCGGGCGGCGGCGGTTTTGCATTGCCCGGATCGGTGCGGACGGCAAGGCCGAGACCGAAGCCAAAACCGTCGCCGGGAAAGTAGAAATAGTCGCGGTCGACGCCCGAGCCCGGTCCGATCTGGTCGGTCGTCATCAGCTTGAACGTCTCGGGCTTGAGAACGGTCTTGCCGTCGAGGCTGCCGCCATTGAGCAGCATCTGCGCGAAGCGCTGGTAATCCGCCATGGTCGTCACCATGCCGCCGCTGGCGAACTGGATCTTCTTGACCACGGTAGGATCGTTGATGCGACCGACGCGGAAGTCCGCATCGTTCGGCACCGGCTGTGCAAGCAGCTTCTGTTTTTCGGGGGCGGTGACGAAGAAGCCGGTATCGACCATGCCGAGCGGATCAAGCAGCTTCTCGCGCATGATGTCGATCAGCGGCTTGCCGGCCGCGATCTCCATCACGCGCGCCAGGACGTCGGTGGAATGACCGTATTGCCAGAGCGCGCCCGGCTGGTTGTGCAGCGGCAGCTTGGCGATGCGCTCTGCAAACTCGGCGAGGTCGAAATCGCCGGCGTAGATGTTGGCCTCGCGATAAGCCTTGCGGACCAGGCTGTCGCCGTAGAAGCCATAGGTGATGCCCGAGGTGTGCGTCATCAGGTCGTGCACCGTCATCGGCCGGTTGGGCGGCACCAGCTCGAGCGATTTGGTGCCGTCCTCGGCCTTCTTCTCGACGCCGACCTTCACATTGGCGAAAGACGGGATGTATTTCGAGACGGGATCATCGAGCTTGATCTTGCCGTCTTCGATCAATTGCATTGCGACCACCGAGGTGATCGCCTTGCTCATCGAGAACAGGCGGAAGATGGTCTTGTCCGTGATCGGCGCCTTGCTGACAACGTCCTGCACGCCGAAGGCTTCGTGATAGACCGGCTTGCCGTGCTGCTGGATCAGGATGGTTGCGCCGGCGATCTTGCCGGTCGCGACCTCGTTCTTGAAGAACTCGCTCACTTTGGCGAGCTTGTTCTGGTTGAAATGCGCGCCGGCCGGAATCTCGTAGGTGCCTTCCGCCCGCGCCAGCGACATCGCACTGAGCGATAGCAATGCACCCCACATCAATGAGCGCAGTCTAAAATGAAAAATCATATCCCCTCCCCGGAACATGGTCCGGCGAGTGTACCGGCCGCGTGATCAGGCACAAGGGCCGCTGTATCGCTCCATCGCCTCGGCATGCAGCTTGGCACTCGGCTCGGCGAAGCAGCAGAACACCACGCGCGTAACGGTCGGCGCGGCAGAGAGGCCTTCGATCGTCGTGCGCATGGCGATGTCGGCGGCCCGGCCGGCGGGGAAACGGAAAATGCCGGTCGAAATCGCGGGGAAAGCCACGGAAGTCAGCTTGTGCTCCCCGCACAGCTCCATCGAACGGCGATAGCAGGAGGCGAGCAGATCGTCCTCGCCCAACGTGCCACCGTTCCAGACCGGTCCGACGGTGTGGATCACATGGGCGGCCTTGAGCCGGTAGCCTTTGGTGATCTTGGCGTCGCCCGTCTTGCAGCCATGGAGCAAGCGGCATTCGGCAACCAGATCGGGGCCGGCGGCCCGATGGATCGCGCCGTCCACGCCGCCCCCGCCAAGGAGCGACGTGTTGGCGGCGTTGACGATGGCGTCAACGCTCAGCGTGGTGATATCGGCGACGATGACCTCGAGCTCGGCGCCGCCCATCCGGCGCGTCAGCACGGTCACGTCATCAGGCCGCGACGACGACGCCCTTGTCGGAGAAGAGCTGCTGCAGTTCGCCGGCCTGGAACATCTCGCGGACGATGTCGCAACCGCCCACGAACTCGCCCTTCACATAGAGCTGCGGAATGGTCGGCCAGTTGGAGAAGGTCTTGATGCCGTTGCGCAGTTCGGCGGATTCGAGGACGTTGAGGCCCTTATAACCGACGCCGATATGATCGAGGATCTGGACGACCTGGCCGGAGAACCCGCACTGCGGAAATTGCGGCGTGCCCTTCATGAAAAGCACCACGTCGTTCGACTTCACTTCGTTGGCGATGAATTCCTCAATGCTCATCTCGATGTCCTTCCGGGGCGGAGCCCTCACCAATCATCTCGGGCCGGCTCAGCCGATCTAACCCGATACCTGCCCATATATGTAGCCCAAACCGTTGTGCATCCAAAGTAAAATGGCGGCGACGAGGTCCCCGGCAGCCGGTTTGCCCCAGCCGGGTCCATAGGCTGATGACATCAATATCATCGCCGGAGAGGACTTTCATACCGTAACGGAGCCCCTATCTAGGACGAACCCGGTTTTTGGAACCGGGCAACGCCAACAACGTTCTCTTGTCCTGTCTGGAGAAAAACGTGACGAAACAAGCCTCCGCCACGGCCACCGCCCCGCTTTCGTCACCGTCCGGTCAGGGCAGCCTCGCCCAGAGGCTTCAGGACGCCTTTATCGCCGTCCGTCATGAGACCGAACGCCGGGCCGCGCCGCTCTCGCCGGAGGACCAGCAGATCCAATCCATGCCCGATGCCAGCCCGGCGAAATGGCACCGGGCCCACACCACCTGGTTCTGGGAGCAATTCCTGCTCGGCGAGCACGCGGCCGGCTATCGGCCCTTCCACCCCGATTTCGCATTCCTGTTCAATTCCTATTACGTCAGCGCCGGCCCCCGCCATGCCCGCAATCATCGCGGCGACATCACCCGTCCCAGTGCCGATCAGGTCGGGGCCTACCGGCAATATGTCGATGCGGCCGTCGTGAAATTCTTCGGCGAGGCCGGTGCCGATAAGCTGCGCGAAATCGCGCCGCTGGTCGAGGTCGGGCTCAACCATGAGCAGCAGCATCAGGAATTGATGTTCTCCGATATCCTGCACGCCTTCGCGCAGAATCCGGTCTATCCGGCCTACGACGCTGACTGGCGCTTCCCCTCGGCAACGCGCGCCGGCGAGGACTGGCAGGCGCTGAACGAAGGCATCCACACGGTCGGTCATGCCGATGACGGCTTTCATTTCGACAACGAGAGGCCGGCGCATCGCGCCCTGGTCGGCCCGGTCAAGATCGCACGCAATCTCGTCACCAATGCCGAATGGCTGGCTTTCATGCGCGACGGCGGTTACCGGCGTGCGACGCTCTGGCTGATGGACGGCTTTGCCGCCGCCAGCAAGGAAGACTGGCAGGCCCCCGGCTATTGGCGCGAGGTCGACGGCGCATGGCAGGTGATGACGCTGGCCGGCCTCAAGCCGGTTGATCCCGCAGCACCAGTTTGCCACGTCAGCTATTACGAGGCCGACGCCTATGCGCGCTGGGCCGGAAAGCACCTGCCGACCGAGATGGAATGGGAGGTCGCCGCGCGTTCAGGTCAGCTCAACGACGCCTTCGGCATCGTCTGGCAATGGACCCGCAGCTCGTACTCACCCTACCCCGGCTACCGCGCCGTCGAGGGCGCGCTCGGGGAGTACAACGGCAAGTTCATGGTCAACCAATTGGTCTTGCGCGGCTCCTCGCTTGCAACTCCGGAAGGCCACAGCCGTATCACTTATCGAAACTTCTTCTACCCGCACCACCGCTGGCAGTTCACCGGACTGCGGCTCGCCGACTACGAGTAGACTTTCATCCGACGACAAATGCGCGCCGGACAGCGCGTTCAGGAGAGTATCATGAATGTGCACGCCAGCGCTTTGGCCGAAGCCCATCTCCCCGACGAGCAGACCACCGCTTTCGCCCGCGAGGCGATCGAGGATCTCTCACAGCAGCCGAAAAAACTGTCGCCGAAATATTTCTATGACGCGACGGGATCGGAGCTGTTCGAGGCGATCACGAAGCTGCCGGAATATTATCCGACACGGACAGAGCTTGCGATCCTGAAGGAGCGCGGCAACGAGATCGCAAAGATCATTCCCGAGCACGCCGCGCTGGTCGAGTTCGGCGCCGGCGCGACCACGAAGGTCCGCCTGCTGCTGGGCCAATGCAAGTTCGCGGCCTATGTGCCCGTCGATATCTCCGGCGATTTCCTGAAGGCTCAGGCCAACGGCCTGAAGCGGGACTTCCCTGCGCTCGGCATCTACCCGGTCGCTGCCGACTTCACCACGCCGTTCGAGCTGCCCAAGGCAGTCGCGTCCCTGCCCAAGGTCGGGTTCTTCCCGGGCTCGACCATCGGCAATTTCGAACCGCACGAGGCGCAGGCCTTCCTGAAGAGTGCGCGTCGGATCCTCGGCAAGGGTGCGCAGATGATCATCGGCGCCGACCTCGAGAAGGACGAGCGCGTGCTGTTCGACGCCTATAACGACGCCGCCGGCGTCACCGCGCGCTTCAACCTCAATGTGCTCGTGCGCATCAACCGCGAGCTCGGCGGCAATTTCGATCTTTCGGCGTTCACCCATCGCGCGATCTACAATCGCGAGCGGCACCGCATCGAGATGCATCTGTTCAGCAAGAAGAACCAGACCGTGCGCCTCCTGGGCACGACCTTCTCGTTCCGGACCGGCGAGAGCATCCACACCGAGAACAGCTACAAATACAGCATCGAGCGTTTCGCCGCGCTGGCGCAGGGCGCCGGCTGGCGCGTGCGCGAGAGCTGGACGGATGCGGCCGGAATGTTCTCGGTGCATGCGCTGGAGGTTGCTGAGTAAGACTTCGCACCGAAGGACGAGGCGCTTGCTCAGGCCGCTCCAGGGCTCAGTGCGCCTCGGCCTTTTCGTCCTTCGACCCCAGCGACACCGACTCCCACACCGCCACCACGACCATGATCGCGCTCGTTGCGACCGACAACCAGAGCGGTGAGAGATCGGCGGCGAACCACCACAGCACCGCGAGCAGGATGATGCCGATGCCGTGCGAGAGCTGGAGGAAGCCGCGAATCGAGTGCTTGAACAGGATGGTGCCGACCAGGAACACCAACGGGCCGCCGATCGTGCTGACGATGGTGCGGACGTCCGAATGCCCTGAGGGATGCTTCAGCACCAGTTCGTCCGAGACTGCGGTCAGGATGATGCCCGCGACGATCGGCAGGTGCAGATAGGTATAGGCAAGCCGCGCCAACCGGCCGGATTCGGTGGATTTCGAGATCCACTCGGAGCCGGCCTCGGCGCCCTTGTGGAAATAGATCCACCACATCGCGATGCTGCCGACCAGCGCCGAGACGAAGGCCAGGATGTTGTCCGCAGTCCATTCCAGCTCGGCAAAGGTCGCGCCATTGACGACGACGGCCTCGCCGAGCGCAATGATGACGAAGAGCGAGCAGCGCTCCGCCATGTGGCCGCCTTCGACGGCCCAGGCCTCGACCGAGGAGAAGCCGAGCCTGGGGACCCAGAAGCGGGCCGCAGGCGAGATGTATTCGATCGTCAGGGCGACGATCCAGAACCACAGCCGGGCCTCGTCGTGAGCGAAGCCGCCGAGAATCCAGAACACTGCGGAGATGCAGAGCCAGACCAGGATGCGGATCGCATTGTGCCGGACCGCCGTCCGGTGCCGCGGCGTTGCGAACATCCAGAACGCGGTGCGCCCCACTTGCATGGTCGCATAGGCAATCGCAAACCACAGGCCCCGCCCCTCGAAAGCCGTCGGGATCGTCGTCGACAGCATGAGGCCGCCCAGCATCATTGCAAACAGCAGGATGCGGACCGGCGTCAGCTCTGGATTGAGCCAGTTGGTGACCCAGGCCGTGTAGACCCACACCCACCACACCGCCAGAAACAGCATCGTGACATGGACGGCACCGAGCGGTGTAAAATGGTGCAGCAGCGTATGCGACACCTGCGTGACCGCGAAGACGAAGACGAGGTCGAAGAACAGCTCGACATTGGTGACGCGGCTGTGCTGGTTGGGCACGATGACGCGAAACATCGCGCCGCGCGGATTGTCCGCAGCCATCATCGTCCCCCGTTGCGCTGGTCAGGTCAGGAGCAGCTTCGTCACGTACCGGGTACGCCGGTTTGCAGCGCCAGCGCATGCAACACGCCGCCCATCTGGCCGCGTAGGGATTGATAGACGATCTGGTGCTGCTGGACGCGGGACTTGCCGCGGAAGGATTCCGAGATCACGGTCGCGGCATAGTGATCGCCGTCGCCGGCGAGGTCACGGATGGTCACCTCGGCATCGGGGATCGCCGCCTTGATCATCGCCTCGATATCGTGGGCGTCCATGGGCATTCGGGTCTAGCTCCTGTCTCGGCTCATAGCCATGTCGTCGAATCACTCACCGGGGTCCCCTCGCCGGTCGAGGCCAAACTTAGCGTGAACGGCCTTCTACGTCACGCACTCAGGCACTATATCCCTGATCCCATCAGGATAAAGGCACGACAAAGTGCCGCGCGCGGCAGATCGATCGAAAAGGCGTGAAATCATGAAACTTCCAGGGCCGGACCACCCCATCACCATCACCCCGAATCCCCGGCGCGTCCGCGTCACGGCAGGCGACATCGTAATCGCCGAGACCAACAAGGCGCTGACCTTGAAAGAGGCCAAATATCCGGCAGTGCAATATGTGCCGCGAGAGGATACCAACATGGCGCTGCTGGAGCGCACCGAGCGGACCACCCATTGCCCCTACAAGGGCGACGCCAGCTATTACAGCGTCAAGGCCGACGGCAAGACGCTGGACAACGCGATCTGGACCTACGAGACGCCCTTCCCCGCGATGACGGAGATATCGGGTCACCTCGCCTTCTACCCGGACAAGGTGAAGATCGAGGAAGTGGGGTAGAGACCGGCACAGGTCTCTCCGTCATGGCCGGGCAACGTCCCGGCCATTCACGTTCTTGGCTGCTGATGATCGGCAATTTCGTTTAAGCCCGGGACAAGCCAGGCCGATAATGCTGGCGCAGTCGCTACGCCCTGAAGATCGTGAGCCCCAATATCAGCAGCAGCAGGAAGATCACCACGAAGACATAGAACAGGAAGCGGGCGACATCGGCAGAGGCGGCCGAGATACCAGTGAAGCCGAGCACGCCGGCCACGATCGAGATCAGCAGGAAAATCAGCGCCCATTTCAGGATTGTCATCACCAGCTCCGCAATTGGTGCCGCTTGCCCGCGGCCCTCACGCCCTTTTCGCGGACGCTAACTTCGCTGCATGGAACTGGTTCCTAGGGGTGTCAGGCTTGAAGACCTGCTCAAACGAGGCTTGCTGAATCCGGTTCCCGGCGGCACAGTCGCGCCCGGGAGCAGGAGCGCGGGGCGGCCATGACCACGATGTCACATTCAGCGACGATCGGCGCGGAAGCGCATGCCGCGCCGAAGAGCAAATCGCGCAACCTGTCGCTCGATCGCGCCCGAACCTTCCTGACGCTCGTGGTGCTGCTGCATCATGCCGTGATCCCCTACACGCATTTCGGTCACACCGATCCGGCCTCCTTCGCCGGTTTCGACATGATCGTGCTCGCCACCGACAGCTTCTTCATGGCGATGTTCTTCTTCCTGTCGGGCCTGTTCACCTGGCCCGGCATCGCGCGCAAGGCCCCCTCGGTGTTCCTGCGCGACCGCCTGCTGCGGCTGGGGCTGCCGTTCGCGATCGCGGCCCTCACCGTGATCCCACTCGCCTATTACGCCATCGCGCTGCGGGCCGAGCCCGAGCTGACCTTCGCTGCGTTCTGGTGGAAGACGGTGACGGCGGGCCCGTGGCCGAGCGGCCCGATCTGGTTCGTATGGGTGCTGCTTGCCTTCGACCTGACGGCAAGCCTGCTCTACCGCGTCTCGGCGCATCTGGTCGATCCCGGCAACCGCGTGTCGCTGCGCGGATTTCAGCAGCCCGTCTTGTTCTGGCTGATGCTCGTCGCCGTCAGCCTCATCGTCTATCCGCCGGCGCTGCTCCATTTCGGGACCAACAAATGGTTCGAGTTCGGACCGTTCTCGGTGCAGGCGAGCCGCATTCTGCTCTATTTCACCTACTTCTTCATCGGTGCCAGCGTCGGTGCGGCGAATTTCGACCGCGGCATTCTCGGGGCTGACGGCCAGTTGCCGAGGAGCCGCTGGTCGTGGGTGATCATCACGCTGGTCCCGTACTGCCTGATGTGGTGCATGATCTACATCAAGCGCGAGATCCTCGGTAATCCCGATCACCTGCCATACTGGTACCATTTGTTCTACGGCACGTTCTTCGTGCTGTTCTCGGCCTCGATCCTGCTCGCGATCCTCGCCTTCTTCCTGCATTCGAGGACGCCGGGGCCGACCCTGCTCGACCGCATGCAGGCGGATGCCTACGGCATCTTCCTGGTGCACTACCCGATCGCGCTCTGGATCCAATACGTGCTGTTCGACTACAGCCTGCCGGCGATCGTGAAGGCCGCTATCGGCTTCGTGCTCACGGTGATTTTGAGCTGGGGCCTGACGGCGGCATTACGGAAGATTCCGGGCGCGTCGCACGTGTTGTGAGGCTCCAGCTACGGCACCTGCCACACTCTCCGCCGTCATCCTGAGGTGCGAACCTTGCGATGCATTTGCATCGCGAGGTGAGGCCTCGAAGGATGGACCACGGGCGCTTGCAGCCGTCCTTCGAGGCGCGCAAGAGCGCGCACCTCAGGATGACGGTTGAGCTTGTCGCAACGAAGAAATCGCAGGGAGCCAACGAGCCTAGGAAAGTAACGCCTACGCCGCCTTACCGCCCATGTAGTCCGGCAGCCAGCCCTCGTGCGACCTGCGCAGCGCATCGATCGCAACAGGCGCTTCGCCGGTGATCGCGATGGCGTCGCCGCCGGTGGTGCCGATGCGCACGCAAGGCACCTCGCAGCCGCGCATCTTGGCGAGCACGCGGCCGGCTTCGGTTTCCGGCACGGTGACGAGATAGCGCGCCTGGTCCTCGCCGAACCAATAGGCCTGCGAGACCAGCGAGGTCGGCGCTGCCAGGAGCTTGGCCCCGATGCCGCTCGCCATCGCCATCTCGGCAAGCGCGATGAGGAGGCCACCGTCGGAGAGGTCGTGCACCGCAGTCGCAGTCCCCGCATGGATCATGCCGCGCACGCAATCGCCGTTGCGCTTCTCGGCGGCGAGATCGACCGGCGGGGGCGCGCCCTCCTCGCGACCGCAGATGTCGCGCAGGTAGACGGACTGGCCGAGCCAGCCATGGGTCTCGCCGACCAGCAGGATCGCCTCGCCCTCGGCCTTGAAGGCGAGCGACGCCGACTTGGTGAAGTCGTCGAGCAGACCGACGCCGCCGATCGAGGGCGTAGGCAGGATCGCGCGGCCGTTGGTCTCGTTGTAGAGCGAGACGTTGCCGGAGACGACGGGGAAGTCGAGCGTGCGGCAGGCTTCCGAAATGCCCTTCAGGCAGCCGACGAACTGGCCCATGATCTCCGGTCGCTCAGGATTGCCGAAATTGAGATTGTCGGTGATCGCGAGCGGCTTGCCGCCGACCGCTGTGATGTTGCGCCAAGCCTCGGCCACCGCCTGCTTGCCGCCCTCGAACGGATCGGCCTCGCAATAGCGCGGCGTGACGTCGACGGTCAGCGCGAGGCCCTTCGGCCCGTCCTCGACGCGCACCACGGCGGCATCGCCGCCGGGACGCTGCATGGTATTGCCCAGGATGACGTGGTCGTACTGCTCCCAGACCCAGCGCTTGCTGCACATGTCCGGCGTGCCGATCAGCTTCTCCAGCGCGGCTCCGAGCGCCATCGGCGCCGGCACGTCGCGGGCATGCACGACCGGTAGCGCGGCGGAGGGAACGTGCGGCCGGTCGTAGAGCGGCGCCTCGTCGCCGAGCTCCTTGATCGGCAGATCCGCCATGACGTCGCCGCCATGCTTGACCACGAAGCGCTTGCTCGGCGTGGTGTAGCCGACCACGGCGAAGTCGAGGCCCCACTTCTTGAAGATCGCCTCGGCTTCCTTCTCCTTCTCGGGCTTGAGCACCATGAGCATGCGCTCCTGGCTCTCCGAGAGCATCATCTCGTAGGCGCTCATGCCGGTCTCGCGGGTCGGCACCGCGTCGAGATCGAGGTCGACGCCAAGATCGCCCTTGGCGCCCATTTCCACGGCCGAGCAGGTCAGGCCCGCCGCGCCCATGTCCTGGATGGCGATGACGCAGCCCTTCTCCATGATTTCGAGGCACGCCTCGAGCAGCAGCTTTTCGGCGAAGGGATCGCCGACCTGCACGGTCGGGCGCTTCTCTTCGGACTTGTCGTCGAACTCGGCCGAGGCCATCGAGGCGCCGTGGATGCCGTCGCGCCCGGTCTTGGAGCCGAGATAGACGATCGGCATGTTCACGCCGGAGGCGGCCGCATAGAAGATCTTGTCGGCATCGGCGAGGCCGACCGCCATCGCGTTGACGAGGATGTTGCCGTCATAGCGGGTGTGGAAGCGGACCTGGCCGCCGACCGTCGGCACGCCGAAGGAGTTGCCGTAGCCGCCGACGCCGGCAACGACGCCGGACACGAGATGCCGGGTCTTGGCATGCTCGGGGGCGCCAAAGCTCAGCGCGTTCAGGCAGGCGATCGGGCGCGCGCCCATGGTGAAGACGTCGCGCAGAATGCCGCCGACGCCAGTGGTCGCGCCCTGGTAGGGCTCGATGTAGCTCGGGTGGTTGTGGCTCTCCATCTTGAAGACCACCGCCTGGCCGTCGCCGATGTCGATCACGCCGGCATTCTCGCCCGGGCCCTGGATCACCCAGGGCGCCTTGGTCGGCAGGCCCTTGAGATGGATGCGAGAGGATTTGTACGAGCAGTGCTCGTTCCACATTGCCGAGAAGATGCCGAGCTCGGTGAAGGTCGGCTCGCGCCCGATCAGCTTCAGGATGCGCTCGTATTCGTCGGGCTTGAGCCCGTGGGCGGCAACCAGTTCGGGGGTGATCTTGGGTTCGTTCTTCATGGCTTCAGGGGCTTTCGGCGGCGGTTTGGCCGTTCTTAGGAACATCCGGGGCTCGCGAAAAGCCCTTTATGGCCCATTTTCCCGCTGTCCCACGTTTTGCAGACGGGGGCGGCGGGAACAGGAATTGCACGGCGCGGACGGATCGGATTTAAGGGCTAAAGACCCGCAATTGAAGGCCCATTTCCTTGCACGAATTGACCAAAGCGCCCCCGCCCCGCCGGCCCGACCTCCACATCGCCACCGAGGGCGAATTTGTGGGCTGGCGGACCTGGATTCGCGACAGTTTTGAAGCCCATGTCGGCCCCTTCTGGCACCGGATCGAGGCCGACGGCAACGTCCGCAGCGCCTTCCGGGTCGAGAAGAAGCACCTCAACGGCTCCGGCAACGTCCACGGCGGCTGCTACATGGCCTTTGCCGACTACTCCCTGTTCGCGATCGCCACCCATGTCCTGGACAGCCGGGCGGTGACGACCAATTTTGCCTGCGAATTCCTCGATGCGGCACGCGAGGGCGAACTGATCGAGTGCGCCGGCGAGGTCACCCGCGCCGGCGGCTCGCTGATCTTCCTGCGCGGCAAGATGACGTCCGGCGACCGGGTGCTGCTGACCTTTTCCGGCACGATCAAGCGGATGAAGCGGAAGGCGCTCCCTCAGCCAAACGCATAGCTCGGCGCCTTCCCTTTTCGCGCGCCCTCGCCCAGACTTCCCGGCAAGCGCTTATCGCGCCGGGGAGCAGAATCAAGGTGCCGCAGAGCACATCGGAGGCGGGTCGCGCGACGGCGGCCGCATCGAAGCCGTTGCCGTCCATGGCCGCCACCGGTGCGCGCAGCTGGCGCGATTATGCGCTGCTGCTCGCGCTCGCCTGCTGCTGGAGCTCGACTTATCCGCTGGCCAAGCTCGCGCTCCCCACCATCCCGCCCATCACCTTCATCTCGGCCCGCTCCCTGATCGCGGCCGCCTTCCTGTTCGCGATCCTGTGGATGCGCGGCATCAGGATCCCGACCGACCCAAAGGCCTGGAAGCTGTTCGCGACCCAGCAGCTGATCAACTCGACCTTCCCGTTCCTGATCATCACCTGGTCGCAGCTCTACGTGCCGGCTTCGAACACCGTGGTGCTGGCCTCGACCACGCCGATCTTTGCCTTCCTGATCACCTCGCTGATCACCCGGCACGAGCCGGCCACGCTGCTGAAGCTCGCCGGTGCGATTCTGGGCCTTGCCGGCACCGTCGCCATTGTCGGCCTCGATGCGCTGCGCGGCTTCGGCAGCGAGATCGTGGCGGAGATCGCGATCCTGCTCGCCACCATCTCGTTTGCCTGTGCCACGATCTTCGGCCTGCGCCTGTCCGAATACGATCCGATGATGGTGGCGGCCGGCTCGCTGCTGTTCGGCGGCTTCATCCTGCTGCCGCCCTCGCTGATCATCGACCAGCCCTGGACGCTGCACCCGACGCCGACGGCCATCGTCGCCACCATCGTCATGGGCATCGTCTCGAGTGCACTCGGCCTGATGCTGTTCTATGTCTGCCTTGGCCGGCTCGGCACGCTGACCACCAACGCCCAAGGCTATCTGCGCATCCCGATCGGCGTCGGCCTCTCCGTGCTGCTGCTCGGCGAGAGCGTGCCGTCGAATCTCGCGCTCGGGCTATTGCTGGTGATGGCCGGGGTTGCGGCCATGACGGTGCCGGCGGAGAAGTTGAAGTTGCGATAGCTACTGCTTGGCGTCGTCCGCCAGCATCTTCCGGTATTTCTCGACGTCGCGGGTCACCAGCTTTTGCAGCACTTCGGGCGCATGCTCGTCGGCATCGGGGGCGACGGTCGAAAGGTCGGCAAAGCGCTTCTTGACCGCGCCGGTTTCCACGGCGGTGCGCGCGGCGGCGTTCAGCTTGGCAATCACGGCCGGCGGCGTCCCCTTCGGCGCGAACAGGCCGTTCCAGCCCTGCGCCTCGAATTCGGGCAGGCCGGCCTCCGCGGAGGTCGGCAGGTCCGGCAGCGTGGCGAGCCGCACGGTGGAGCCGACCACGAGACCCTTCACCAATTTCTCGTTGATCGACTGCGAGACCGAAGCCGCCGCATCGCAGACGCCGTCGATCTGGCTGCCGACCGCGTCGGTGAGCGCGGGCGCGGCGCCGCGATAGCCGACCAGCGTCGCGTCGATCCCCGCTGACGTGACGAAGCTCTTGCAGATCAGATAGTTCGAGGAGCCGACGCCGGCATGGCCGAGATTGATCTTGCCCGGATTGGCCTTGGCGTAGGCGACGAACTCTTTCAGGTCCTTGGCCGGAAAATCCTTGCGCAGCGCGATGATGCCGAACGTCTTCGCCACCATGGCGATCGGCACGAAGGACTCCGGCGTGAACGGCAGCTTCGGATAGATCGTGTAGGTCGCGGCATTGGTGCCGGCATTGCCGATCGCGATGGTGTAGCCGTCGGGCTCCGCACGCGAGGCGCGCGCCAGCGCGGTCGAGCCGCCGGCGCCGGCGACGTTCTCGATCACGATGGTCTGGCCGAGCGCGATGCCCATCTGCTCGGCCACCGCGCGCGCGATCACATCCGAGGTGCCGCCGGCCGCGAACGGCACGATCATGGTGATCGGACGCTTGGGGAAATCCTGCGCGAAGGCGCCGGTCGCGAGCGAAAATGACGCCAGCGACAGCGCCGCGATCGCAGCGAGCGACCGCTTCAGCACGAAGGAAATCACGCGGCCTTTTCCAGATGCGCGGTGAGGCCGGCGAACAGGCCACGACCGTCGGTGCAGCCCATGATGTCTTCGACGTGGTTTTCCGGATGCGGCATCATCCCGAGCACGTTGCCCTTGTCGTTGACGATGCCGGCGATCGAATGCGCCGCGCCGTTGATGTTGGATTGATCGTCGACGGCGCCATCCGGAGAACAATAGCGATAGAGCACGCGCCCCTCACCCAGCAACCGCTTCACCGTCTCTTCGTCGGCTGCATAATTGCCCTCGCCATGCGCGACCGGCACGCGGATGACCTGGCCGGCATTGTAGCCGCGCGTGAACGGCGTATCCGAACGCTCGACCCGCAGGTGAACATCCTTGCAGATGAATTTCAGCCGCGAATTGCGCATCAGGATGCCCGGCAGGAGGCCGGACTCGCAGAGGATCTGAAAGCCGTTGCAGACGCCGAGCACGAGGCCGCCCTTGGCCGCATAGTCGCGCACCGCATCCATCACCGGCGCGCGGGCCGCGATGGCGCCGCAGCGCAGATAATCGCCATAGGAGAAGCCGCCGGGCACCACCACGAGATCGGTGCCTGATGGCAGCGACGTCTCGGCGTGCCAGACCATTGCCGGCTCGTGGCCCGAGATCAGCCTCAACGCACGCGCCATGTCGCGCTCGCGGTTGATTCCGGGAAAGACGAGGATGGCGGCTTTCATGTTCGGGTTCCGGCGGTGACGGGAATCGGGCTGGCCAAGGGGCCATTTCGTGAAGAGACATAGCCATTTGACGGGGATTTTACCAGTGCTAGCCTTGCCGGATGGCCTTGTACACAGGCCATAGCCACGGCACTTCTGCCTGACGATTTTGCCCGGGATTGAAGCCATGAACGTCCCGTCGCTCCCCGCATCTCCCTCCGAGCCGGTATCCACCGAGGGCGTCGTCGCGGCCGGCGCCTATGTCGACGGCCGACGCGTCGCCAATATCGCCATCAGCGAAGCCTCGAGCTGGCGGGCCAAGCCCGGCCATGTGGTCTGGATCGGCCTGCATGAGCCCGACATGGCGCTGCTCGAAGCGGTGCAGAAGCAGTTCGATCTGCACGAGCTCGCCATCGAGGACGCCAATCACGCCCATCAGCGGCCCAAGATCGAGCAATATGGCGAGGCCCTCTTCATCGTGGCGCGCACCGCGCAATTGATCGAGGGCCGCATCGCCTTCGGCGAGACGCACATCTTCGTCGGCGAAGGTTATCTCGTCTCCGTGCGCCACGGCGCTTCGACGTCCTACAAGCCGGTCCGCGAGCGTTGCGAGAGCTGCCCGCGGGCGCTCGCCCGCGGCGAGGACTACATCCTCTACGCCATCCTCGATTTCATCGTCGACAATTACTCGCCAGTGCTGGAAAGCATCCACGACGAGGTCGAGGGCATCGAGGACGACGTGCTCTCCAAGCCGATCAGCAAGGCGCAGATCGAGCGGCTCTACATGCTGCGCCGCGACCTCTTGCGGCTGCGCAACGCGATCGGACCGCTGGTGGAAGTGTGCCGCCGGCTGGAGCATGACGAGCTGGCGATGGTGCGGCAGGCCATGCAGCCGCTGTTCCGCGACGTCACCGATCACGTCCGCAACATTCAGGAGCGCATCGATTCCATGCGCGAGGTGCTGGCCTTCGCCTTCGAGGCGAGCCTTCTGGTCGGCCAGGCCCAGGAGACGGCGGTGTCGAAGAAGCTGGCCTCGTGGCTCGCGATCATCGCCATCCCGACCGCCCTCGCCGGCATCTACGGCATGAACTTCAAGCACATGCCGGAGCTGGAATGGGAGTACGGCTACTTCATGCTGCTCGGCGTGATGCTGACGGCGTGCACCGCGCTGTACTGGCGGTTTCGCCGGGCGGGGTGGCTGTGACGCACTCGACCAACGCTATCGAACAGGCCCCTCGTTCAATTCAAGCCTGCGCTCGATCCGGTCAAGCCGCCCTTCATGCCTCACCAGCGTGGCATGAACCCCCGCAATCTCCTGAAAGACACTCGTGACATCCTGGCGAGCGGCATTTTGAGACGTCCGCAACGCCAGAATTTCCTGCTTCATTTCATCGATCTTGCCATCGACCTGCGCCAACCGCGCCTGGATCGATTTCAACACCTCGAACATGAGCTCGGCCGTCACGTCGGGCATTTTGGCTTAATCCCTATGCTTTCATCTCGATAGCATAATTCTCGATCACGGTGTTCGCCAGCAGCTTGTCCGCAGCGTCCTTCAGCGCAGCCTCCGCCTTGGCCTTGTCGGCGCCGGCGAGCTCGATGTCGAACACCTTGCCCTGGCGGACGCTGGCAACGCCGTCGACGCCGAGCGATTTCAGCGCGCCTTCGATGGCCTTGCCTTGCGGATCGAGAATACCCGTTTTCAAGGTAACGGTGACACGTGCCTTCACGTCAAAATCCTCTTCAGCTCTTCACCAGCACCGGGCCGGAGCCCTGCGGACGCTCGTTCTCCATGAGGATGCCGAGGCGCTTTGCAACTTCCGTATAGGCTTCGAGCAGCCCGCCGAGGTCCCTCCGGAAGCGGTCCTTGTCGAGCTTCTCGTTCGACTTGATGTCCCACAGACGGCAGCTATCCGGCGAGATCTCGTCGGCGACGATGATGCGCATCATCTCGTTCTCGAACAGGCGCCCGCACTCCATCTTGAAGTCGACGAGGCGGATGCCGATGCCGAGGAAGAGGCCGGTGAGGAAGTCGTTGACACGGATGGCAAGCGCCATGATGTCGTCGATCTCCTGCGGCGTCGCCCAGCCGAAGGCCGTGATGTGCTCTTCCGACACCATGGGGTCGTTGAGCTGGTCGTTCTTGTAATAGAATTCGATGATCGAACGGGGCAGCTGCGTGCCTTCCTCGATGCCGAGGCGCTGCGACAGCGAGCCGGCGGCAACGTTCCGCACCACCACCTCGAGCGGCACGATCTCGACCTCACGAATCAACTGCTCGCGCATGTTGAGGCGGCGGATGAAATGGGTCGGCACCCCGATGTCGTTGAGGTGCTGAAACAGGTACTCCGAGATCCGGTTGTTGAGGACGCCCTTGCCCTCGATCACCTGATGCTTTTTCGCATTGAACGCGGTGGCGTCGTCCTTGAAGTGCTGGATCAGGGTGCCGGGCTCCGGGCCTTCATACAGAACCTTTGCCTTGCCTTCATAAATGCGACGCCGACGGCTCATGGGGATGTACCGTGTTTTGTTGAAATCCATGAATTTGGTGTGCTCCGGTTGACTAGGATTACGACCCACAGCGGAGCTGCCGTGAACGACTGGGAACCGATCCATGCCCTCAGGAAACCTGAGGAAACAGAACGGGAACCAAGCCTTTAGGCAACCTATCCGATTGGCTGTCCCAGCACAATCGATCCGGCCGTCCGGCGCCAACTTATACCGTCTTGCCTGCGGCTTAACGGCCCGTTGTTTTGCCGATTCGTGCCCCTTATGTAGGCATGCACCGGGGCCCTCGCAACGAGGGCCTGCCGGCTCCAGTCAGCAGGGATTTGCAATAGGCATGAGCGAGATCAACAAGCGCGAGGAAGGCTTTGAGAAGAAGTTTGCCCTCGACGAGGAGCAGAAATTCAAGGCGGAGGCCCGCCGCAACCGGCTGCTCGGGCTGTGGGCCGCCGAGAAGCTCGGCATGTCAGGCGACGCCGCCACGGCCTATGCCAAGGAGGTTGTCGCGGCCGATTTCGAGGAAGCGGGCGATGCCGACGTCCTGCACAAGATCACGACCGATTTCGCCGCCAAGAACATCGCCGTCACCGAACAGGCGATTCGCGCCAAGATGAGCGAGCTGCTCGCGGTCGCGGCCGCCGAGGTGAAGGCGGGGAAATAATCCATTCAGGCAAGACGCCGGCGCGCAACAACCTTGCGCGCCGGCGTCTTTCTTCTGACGTTTTGCTTTTTGACCGTCTGCGTGGCCGAGACGTCCTGCCCGGCGTAGTTGCGGCGGATGGTGTCGAGCAGGCGCCCTGCGGCAGCGCTCAGAAAGCCATCGCGACGCGTCACGAGGACAGTGTCCTGGTCCGCGGCAAGATCGCCGACGGCGATCGTCGCGATCGAGGCGGCGCGCAGCTCCTCATCCACATGGCTTCGTGCCAGCAGCGCAAGACCGAAGCCGGCCTCCACGAGGCGCTTCTGCGCGGTGAGGCTGTCGACGGCGGTCCATTCGACTTCGCCGAACCCTTTCGTGAGAAACAGCGCGAACACATGGGCCGCGGCGATCTCGCGGCGTCCGCGCGTTTCCGGAAATGCGATCCAGCGTTCACCGCGAAGCTCGGCAAGCCGCTTCACGCGCTTGCCGGCCAGCGGATGATCGGGCGCACAAACGACCTGCAACGCCTCGGTGAGCACCAGCTCGCAGGCGAGATCGCCGGCGCGGTCGACGTTGTAGCGCAGGCCGATCGTGGCCTCGCCGCGCCGGATGAGATCGCTGACCTCCGCGCTGGTCGCCGTCCGCAACGTCAGCGTGACCGCCGGATTTTCCCGGGCGAACCGCTTCATGATGGTCGAGAGGCGGCCATCGGCGAGCGTGCCGGTCACGGCCAGCGAAACCGGCCCCGCATTCTCTTTGGTCAATGCACGTATCGCCTGTTCGGCATCCTGCGCCGCAGCGACCGCGCGTTCGGCATAGGGGATCAGCACGCGCCCGGCATCGCTCAGCCGGGTGCGGCCTGCCTCCCGTTCGAACAAGGGCACGCCGAGCTCCTGCTCCAGCAACGCGATTCGGCGCGAAATCGCCGGCTGTGAACGGTGCAGGAACTTCGCGGCATTCGAGATCCCGCCCCTGCGATGCACCGTCAGAAAGGTGTTGAGGGCGTCGCTGTCCATGCCAACCTCATGCAAAAAGCTGATGATATCTGCAAGAATAACAAATTTGGCGGATGGCGAAAACGCGCCTAAGTCTCCCTCGACCGACAACACGGAGACGAGCCATGACGAGCCAGCTGGACAAGGCGACGGCGTTTCGCGCGCTGCACGAGCGGCGGGATGCCTTCATCATTCCCAATCCATGGGATGCCGGCACGGCCAAGCTGCTTGCGGCGATGGGCTTCGAGGCCCTGGCGACCACGAGCCTCGGGGTGGCCAACATGATCGGCAGTAGCGGCGTCAGTCTCGATGTCATCCTCGCTAACGCGCGCGCGATCGCCGAAGCGACCGACCTGCCCGTCAGCGTCGATCTCGAGAATTGCGGCGCAGACGAGCCGAAGCGTGCCGCCGAAGCAATTCAGCGGGCCGCCGAGGCCGGCGCCGTCGGCGGCTCGATCGAGGATTTCAGCGGCGACCGCGATCGCCCCATCTACGAGTTTTCCCACGCCGTCGAGCGCGTCCAGGCCGCCGTGGAAGTGGCGCGCGCACTTCCAATTCCGTTCACGCTGACGGCGCGGGCCGAGAACTTCCTGCACGGCCGCAAGGACATCGACGACACGGTTCGGCGCCTGCAGGCCTTCGAGGCCGCAGGAGCCGACGTCCTGTATTCGCCGGGGCTATACGATCTCGCCACGATCCGGACCGTCGTCTCCTCGCTGAGGAGGCCGTTCAACCACGTGATGGGCTTTGCCGACCCGACGCTGACAGTCGGACAATTGTCCGCTGCCGGCGTCAAGCGCATCAGCGTCGGCGGGGCCATGTCGCGCTACGCCCTCGCCGCATTCCTGAGCTGCGCGCGCGAGATGAAGGACAAGGGATCCTTCAGCTACATTCGCGAGATGGCCAACGTCGGCGAGCTGCGCGCCGCCTTCGCTGCGGTCACTCCTCCTTGAAACCGTATTCCGGCACGTTACCGCTGGCGCCGTAATATTTGTACGGCAGGAACTTGCCGCTCATGGTGATCTTGACGCGGTCGCCCTTCGGGTTGGGTTGACGCTCCATCGCCATGTCGAAGTCGATCGCCGACATGATGCCGTCGCCGTACTCCTCCTCGATCAAGGCCTTCCAGGCCGGCCCGTTCACCATCACCAGCTCGTAGAAGCGATAGATCAGGGGATCGGTCGGGGGCATCGGCATGCCACGCATCGGGGTCTCGTTCAGCATGGCGACTTCGGACTTCGACAGGCCGAACAGCTCGCCGGCATTGGCGGCCTGCGGCTTCGTCAGCTTCATCTGGCCGAGGACGGCGCCGACGATCAGCACCTCCGAATAGCCGCCGATCTTGTCGCAGATGTGCTTCCAGCTCCAACCCTTCTCGCGCTTGATATCGAGCAGCTTTTCGGTGAGGTCTTCGCGTTTCATGATGGCGTCTCCTTGTTAGGCACTCAATCCGGGATTTGTCCCCGGCATCCAGGTCTGTCGTGGCTCTTCACCGTTTGATGCGATCGTCAGGCCCGGCTTGCCGATATGCACCAGCGGCACATTACGCGGATCGTGACCGGGTGTCTCGGCGGCGAACGTCTTGCTGCGCGTCACCAGGAAATCGATGATGTGGTTGCGCAGCGCGTAGTAGAGTGGATGACGGTGCAGATCGGTACGGCCGCGATCCCTCGGCAGGGGGTTCTCGACCACCTCCGCAAGCATCGCGCCGGGCCCGTTGGTCATCAGGAAGATCTTGTCGGCGAGATAGATCGCCTCGTCGACGTCATGGGTGATCATGAAGGCGGTCTGCCCGGTCTCGAGGCAGATGCGGCGGACCTCGTCCTGCAGCGTGCCGCGCGTCAGCGCGTCCAGCGCCGAGAACGGCTCGTCCATCAGCATCATCTTCGGCGTGATCGACAGCGCCCGCGCGATGCCGACACGCTGCTTCATACCGCCCGACAGCTCCGACGGTCGCTTGTGCTCGGAGCCGGAAAGACCAACGAGATCGATGAATTTCTGCGCGTGCGCCTTGACCTTGGCCCGGTCCCAGCTCCGCCATTTCGAGCTGACGGCATAGGCGACGTTGCCGAGCACGGTGCGCCAGGGCAGCAGCGCATGGCTCTGGAAAATCACGGCACGGTCGAGGCTGGTGCCCGAAATCGCCTGCCCGTCGACGATGACGGCGCCCTCGCTCGGCGCATCGAGGCCGGCGAGGATGTTGAGCACCGTGGTCTTGCCGCAGCCGGAATGGCCGATCACGCAAGCAAACTCGCCGCGCGCCATCGACAGCCAGAGATTCTCGAAGATGGTCGTCGTCGCGCCGCCCGCACCGGGATAGCGCTTGGCGATGCCTTCGATGGAGACGAACTTGTCGGTCATGTCACCTACTCCGGAAACGTGACCATGCGCGTGAAGCGCGCGAGGATCTGGTCGAGCAGCATGCCGACGACCCCGATCAGCAGGATCGCGATGATGACATTGGTGATCGAGAGGTTATTCCACTCGTTCCAGACGAAATAGCCGATGCCCGTGCCGCCGACGAGCATCTCGGCCGCGACGATCACGAGCCAGGCGATGCCGATCGAGATCCGCATGCCGGTCAGGATCGTCGGGGCCGCCGCGGGCAGGATCACGGTGAAGGCGCGCCTGATCGTGCCCACCTCCAGCGTCCGCGCCACGTTGATCCATTCCTTGCGGACGCTGGCCACGCCAAACACCGTGTTGAGCAGCATCGGCCAGATCGAGCAGATGAAGATGACGAAGATCGCGGAGATCGAGGAATCCTTGATGGTGTAGAGCGCCAGCGGCATCCAGGCCAGCGGCGAGATCGGCTTCAAGACCTGGATGAAGGGGTCGAGCGCCTTGCTGAGCAGCGGCGACATGCCGATCAGGAAACCGAGCGGGATCGCGACCAGCACGGCGAGCAGATAGCCGATGCCGACCCGCGCGATCGAATAAGCGAGCTGGATGCCGAGACCCTTGTCGTTCGGCCCGTTGTCGTAGAACGGCCGCCGCAGATGCTCCCAGAGCTTGGCACCGACATCGAGCGGCCCCGGCAGCGCCGATTTGCCTTGCGTCGCGGTCAGGCCCATCAGCTTGGCGTATTCCGGGCTCATCGTCGTGGTGGCACCAGTCGAGCGCGTCGCCAGATGCCAGATGCCGAGAAATGCGGCGAGCAGCACGATGGAGACGAGGCCGGCACGGAGACGGAGGGAGGATGTCATCGCGCGAGACCTCTCCACCCGTCGTCCCGGCGAACGCCGGGACCCATACCGCGTGATCTATCGATGGCGGTCAGTGGGAGTACCGAACGACGAGTCATCGCCAAACAGCTCCCTGTGGTTATGGGTCCCGGCGTTCGCCGGGACGACGATGGGGAGAGAGCGCAGCCCGTCATCACGACGACTTCCTGATCTTGAAGCTCGCGGTATACTCCTCCGGCTTGGCGGGATCGAATGTCTTGCCCATCACCGCGAACGATTTGTAGGCGCTCGCCGGTGGCGACAGACCCATCTCGGTCATCAGCTTCTTGGTATCGGTGGCGAGATAGACCTGCTCGGCGACCGCCTTGTAGTCGACGTCGCCCTTGATCTGGCCCCAACGCTTCATCTGCGTCAGCATCCACACCGCGAAGGACTGCCAGGGGAACGGATCGAAATCGACGCGCTTGGCGTCGGTCTTCACCCCGCCGAGGCCGTCGGCATAGGTGCCGGTCAGAACTTGCTCCAGCACCGTGACCGGCGCGTTGATGTAGTTGGCCGGCGCGATCGCTTCCGCGATCTGCTTGCGGTTCTCGGCCTTGGACGCATAAGCGGTGGCGTCGACGATGGCGCGGGTCAGCGCCGCAAAGGAGTTCGGCGCCGCCGTGATGAATTCGCGGCTGGCGGCGAAGCTGCAGCAGGGGTGGCCGTCCCAGATCTCCTTGGAGAGCAGATGCATGAAGCCGACGCCGTCATAAATCGCGCGCTGGCAGATGTTGTCGGGCGCTAGGAAGCCGTCGATGTTGTCGGCGCGCAAATTGGCGACCATCTCCGGCGGCGGCACCGAGCGCAGCTGCACGTCGGTATCGGGATCGAGACCGTGCTCGGCGAGATAATAGCGCAGGAGGTAATTGTGCATGGAATAGTCGAAGGGAATGGCGAATTTCATTCCCTTCCAGTCCTTCGGGTCGCGCTTGTCCTTGTGCTTGGTCGCCAGCACGATGCCCTGCCCGTTGATATTCTCGATCGCAGGCACAGCAAACGGAATAGCGTTGGCACCGAGCCCCAGCGAGATCGCGATCGGCATGGGTGCCAGCATGTGCGCGGCGTCGTATTCCTTGTTGATGGTCTTGTCACGGATCACGGCCCAGCCGGCCGTCTTGACCACCTCGACGTTGAGACCGTGCTTGGCATAGAAGCCCATTGGCGCCGCCATGATGATCGGCGTCGCGCAGGTGATCGGGATGAAGCCGACCTTGAGGTCCTTCTTCTCGGGCGCACCGGTCTGCGCGAAAACCTCTGTCGCCGTCTTGAGCGGGAAGAACTGCGACAGCGCAGCGAGCGCGGTCGAGGCACCGACGGATTTCAGGAAGGCGCGCCGCGCCACATCCTGCGGAAACATCGCGCGCATGACGGCCGAGGCGACGACCCCCTCGTAGCGCGTCTCCTCGCTCTCGACGGGCTCGCAGCGCAGGGCCAGGGCCGCCTGCTCGTGCTCTCCTGCCGAGCGGTGCTGGCCGCACACGCAACCAGATTGAAGATTGCGGTCGGCATCAAACGGATCGTCGAACGTGGACATGCTGCTGCGCCCCTTTGTCACACCGCGCGAAGGACGCCGTTGTCCTCCGCGTCGGCTCAAAATTCCATCGTGGCCCGGCTATGGCTTACGCGGCCGGGCCACTGGAAACATGCAGGTTCTATGCCGCCTTGCCTGTTACCTGGGCAGCCACTGGCAGCCCCTGCTCGATCGGCAGCGACGGATCGCGTGACCACTCGTTCCAGGAGCCGAAATACATCCGCACGTCCTTCACGCCGGCGTTCTTCAGCGCAAGGAACGTGTTCGAGGCCCGCGCGCCCTTGAAGCAGTAGAGATAGACCGGCGTGGTCGGCGAGATGCCGACGGTGGCGCACTCCGCCAGGATCTCGTCCTTGGACTTGAAGCGCGGCCCTTCGGCGGTCGGCTTCATCATGCGATACCATTCCAGCCACACTGCCCCGGGGATGCGGCCCTTGCGCGGACAAAAGTCCTTGCCGTAGGGCGAGGAGCTGTCGCCGATCCATTCGTCGACATCGCGCACGTCGAGAATGGCGATGCCGGGCTTGCCGACTGCGGCCAGCATGGTCTTGGCGTCGATCAGGATCTCGCCGGCTTCCGGCACGATGGAGAAAGAGGCCTTCGCCGGCGTCGGCACATCCTTCGTCACCGGGAGGCCCGCAGCGGCCCAGGCGTCGAAGCCGCCATGCAGCACCTTCACCTTGGGATAGCCGAGCATGGTGAGAAGATAGTAGCCGCGGCAGGACTGGCCGAAGCCGGAATTCATCGACTGCTCGTAGATCACGGCCGTCTCCTTGCCGGAGAGGCCGGCAGCGCCGAAGGCGTCGGCGAATTTGGTCTTCAGCTCGCTGATGCCTTCCGGCGTCGAGGTCGCCAGGAACGTGAAGATCTCGTGCACGTTCACGGCATTGGGCAGGTGCCCGGCGGCGTAGGCGTCGGGATTGCGGGTGTCGATCACGACACAGGGCTCGGTCTTCAAGAGATCGGCAAGTTCGCTGGCAGAAATCAGAACGTCCGTCATTGGCAGCCTCTCCGTTGAGGTTGGGTGGTCTTCTGGGTGGACTCGCAAAACTCAGGAATCGGCGAGCATCTTGCGCAGCTGCTTGGTGGCCGGCGTGACGATCGCGACGAAATAGGCCTCGCGCATGCGCCGCTGCGCGCGGTGGCTCTTCAGGTAGCCGCGCGCGCCACAATGCAGCATCGCCGCATGCGCCGCCGCGACGCTGGCCTCGCCGGCGCGAAGCCTGAGCGCGATCACCTTGCGCCAGTAAGTTTCCTCCTCGTTGTAGGGATCGCGCGCCAGCGCCATGGTCTCCGCTTCGAGCTCGGCGGCGAGATCGCGGAAATGCACCGGCTGCTGCGGCAGATAGCGGTTGATGTGTCCGAGGGGATTGTCGACCTCGTCCATGATGTTGATGCAGTCCTTGATCAGGCCGAGCGCCATGCCGGCCTGCAGCAGGATGAAGCCGGCGCGGATCTTCTTGACGAAGGGCGCGGCGGGATCGGCGAGGATCAGCTCGTCCGGCACGAAGACGTCGCGGAACTGGACGCCATAAGTGCCGGTGCCGTCCATCGCGAGGAACGGCTTGCATGGCGTCAGCGTGATCGCGGGGTCCGAGCAGTCGGCGAGGAACATCACTTGCCCCGGCTCGTCCTCGCGCTCGAAGATCGTACCGAAATAATGACCGGGGCCGAGATTGGAGACCCAGGGCAGCGCGCCGCGCACGATGTAGCCGCCGTCGACTTTCTTGCCTTTCAGCTTCAGCTTCTCGATGCCGAAGAAGCTCTTCATCGGATTGGAGAGGCCGGTGCCGCCGAGCACGCGTCCGGTCGAGAAGGCATCGCCGAAACGTTTCGCGAGCTTCAGATTGGTCGAGTTGGCCGCGTACCAGGCCAGCGTGTTCTGGCACCAGGCCATGAAGGCCGTGGCGCCGCAGACCTCGCCTATCGCCGCCATCGCCTGGATGGCGCAGCGCAGATCGGCGGGACCTTCGTGCGGCACGTGACTGCCCCACGCGCCGACCGCGCCGAACTTGCGCAACACCTCGGCCGGATAGACCGTGCCGTCGTCGATACCGGCAGCAAGCGGCGCGAGATCTTCCCGCGCGATCCGCGCCACCTCACCTGCAATGGACGGTGCGGGCTGATCCAGAACGTCGACCCGCGATAAAGCCAGTGAACCCATGATCGTCTCCCGCACCTTGTCCTTGTTGTGATCAGCTAGATGCCGACCTCGAGATTGACCGGACGGGTGAAGGTGTTGGCGACCGGCGACCATTTCTTCACATGGGCCACCAGCGCGTTGATCTCGTCCGCCGAGACGCCCTCGCATTCCATGTCGACCTTGACGCGGACGTCGGTGAAGCCGACCGGCTTGTCGGAGGTGTCGCCGGTGCCCCAGACCGCGGTGATGTTGAGGTCGCCTTCGAGCTCGAGCTCGAGCTTGTTGACGATCCAGCCGCGATGCACGGCGTTGGCGTGCAGGCCGACGGCAAGGCAGGAGCCGAGCGCGGCGAGCGAGGCTTCCGACGGATTCGGTGCGGTGTCGTCGCCCAGAAGCCCCGGCGGTTCGTCGACGATGTAGGGCGGCAGGTTGCGGATGTAGTTGGCGTGGCGGAATTTTCCTTCCGCGACCGTCTTGCATTTCAAGGTCTTGACGACCTTCGGATTGGCCTTGCCGCTCGCGATCAGTTGCTCGAGGCCATTCTTGTCGATGGGCGCAAGGCACCCCGTCAGCACTGTCTTTTGAACGACGGCAGTCATCTTCTTCTCCCTGGCAAGCCGCGGAACGCGGCAGGATACCGAACGGTCTGTTTCCTTGCATGGACCGTGCCAGAGCGGGCCGAGAGCGAAAGACGAGGCATTGGAGCCGCTTAAGCGTCGCTGCCTGCGGATTGACCAGCGATGCTTTGCTCAAAGCCGATGCAGATGCGCATGGCGCTGCGAATCTTTTCGGCGCGGGACAGATGCGGCTTGATGATACCGCGTGGCTGCGATTAAGTTGGCGCGCATGGCAAAGACGTCATCGAAGAAGAATTCCAGTTCACCGCATTCGGGTGCCGGCGACGACGAATCCGCACGCGGCCGCCTGCTCAGCGCCGCGTCGCATCTGTTCTGCAAGAACGGCATCAACGCTACCGGCATCGATGCGATCATCGAGGAGGCCGGCACCGCGAAGACCACGCTGTACAAATTGTTCGGCTCCAAGACCAATCTCGTCAACGCGGTGTTGGAGAGCGAAGGCAAGCAGTGGCGCGAATGGTTCATCGCCGCCATGGAAGACGGCGGCGGCGACGCGCAGGCGAAACTCACGCGCATCTTCCCGGCCCTGAAGAGCTGGTTCGCGGAAGAGCGCTTCTACGGCTGCCCCTTCATCAACGCCGTCGGCGAGCACGACAAGGACGCCAAGCAGTTCCGCAACATCGCGCTGAAGCACAAGAAGATCGTGCTTGGCCACATCGAGAAGCTCGCCGGCGAGCTCGGCTCGAGCGAGCCCGCGGTGCTCGCACATCAACTCGGCCTCCTGATCGACGGCGCGATCGTCGCCGCGATGATCTCGCGCGACCCTGCTGTGGCCGACACCGCGGCACTGACGGCAGGCCCCCTGCTCGGGCAATCCAGAGCAAAGAAGAAGCGCGAACTCGAAGCGGTGTGACTCTGCCGTGATCCCGTAGGGTGGGCAAAGGCGCGGAGTGCCGTGCCCACGATCTGCCTACAGATTGCGAGAGTACGTGGGCACGCTCCGCTTTTGCCCACCCTACGAGATCCGTTTCGTGAATCCCTCGATCGCCTCCAGCACCGGCAGCTGATCGCCCGCAAAGAACCAGTGATCATTGCCGTCGAGCTCGACGAACTCCGCGCCCTTGATTCTGTCAGCGATGTCGCGGCCGGCCGCGATCCGCACCGCCTTGTCGTTCGTCCGGTGCAGCACCAATGTCGGCACGGCGATCTCCGGCAGCAGGTGCCGCACGTCGGCGTCGCGAAACGCCTCCAGCACGGCCGAGATGCCGCCGGGACTGGACGCGGCACGCAACAGCCCGGCCCACCAGGCGCGCGCCTGCGGATCATTGGCAAGGCTCGGCGCAAACGCCTCGATCCCGACCGGCCCGCCCCATTGCGCGATCAGGTGCTTGCTCCAGGCATCATACTGGCTGGTGCGCAAGGCGTGCGGATAGTCCTCCGACCAGCAGCCTTTTGCCAGCGCGCCGAACAGGATCAGCCCGGCCACACGGCGCGGTTCGTCAACCGCAAATTTGTGCAGGCCGGCCCGCATTCGGAGGCGCCGAACAGCACGACGCGGCGCGAATTCGTCGCACGCAACACGGTGCCGATATCCTCCGCGGTGACGTCGATGCCGGGAGCTGCCCCGACACGGTCGGACAGGCCGATGCCGCGCCGATCGAACACGATCAGCCGCCCCAGCTTCATCAACGACGCCAGGAACGTCCGGCTCGCCGGATGCTCCCAGGCGCGCTCCACATGCGACACGAAGCCGGGCATCACCAGGATATCGAGCGGCCCGTTTCCGTAGGTCTGATAGGCCAGATGCACACCGCCGCCCTTCACGTAGCGCGTGGTCGGCAAGGCGTGCGGCGCCGCAGCCGGACTCATGAGCGCTTCGGTCTCGGCCTCCGGCGCGACGCCGAGCTCGTCCCGCAGCCGCTGTGTCAGGGCCGCGTGATGACGCTCCGCCGCGCTTCGGTCTCCTGATAGCAGCAGGCTGCGGATCAGGTGCCGGCCATAGACCTCGCTGAGCGGATCGAGCTCGACCAGGCGCTGCGCATGCGCCGTCGCGGCGGAATGGTCTCCGGCTGCGTTCTTGTCCTGCACGAGGCGCTCGAGCGCATGCACCAGCCGCCCCCGCAGCGCCTCGCGGCGGAAGAAGGCCCAGTCGTCGAATTCGGGACAGTCCTCCGGCGCAAAGCCCGCCAGGAAATCGCCCCGGTAGATCTGGCACGCCTGTTCGAACGCGCCGCGATCACAGGCCTCCTCGAACAGATGGGAGTCGAGCTTCATGTCGACGTCGGACGACCATCTCAGACTGGAGCGGTCGGTCTCGAACACCGACTGGCCGAGCGTGATCTCGGTGCGGTGAAGCAGTCGGCGCAACCGCGCAAGGCCCGTCTCCCGCGGCGTCTCCGGCCACAACAGCGTCGCCATCATTTCGCGCGCGACGGCGCCCCTGGCCTCCCCGAGATAGACCAGCAGCGCAAGCCCCTTGCGCAAGGCCAGCTTGATCGGGCGGCCATCGGCATGGACCTCGGGGAACCCGAACGTTCCCAGCGAGAAAGCCGTCATCGAAATCCTCTTCTTCCGGCCAGCGTCCCCCGGGGGACGCCCAGGGGACGGTCCGGTGGGTACGGTCGGGCCAGACCGAGCCTGCTCGCCCGCGAGCGACCGGGCTCTGCATGCGACACCGTCGCCATCGGCACAATAGGAAAAACCATGTTCGCGCGCTTCACAATCCTGCTCTACGCCCTCGTGAGCTATGCCATCTTCACGGCTTCGTTTCTCTATGCGCTCGGTTTCGTCGGCAATTATGTCGTGCCGAAGTCCATCGACGTCGGCCCCGCTTCGAATCTGGGTGAGGCCATCGTCGTCAACCTGCTGCTGATGAGCCTGTTCGCCATCCAGCACACCGTGATGGCGCGCCCGGCCTTCAAGCGATGGCTGGCCCAATTCTTTCCCGCAGCCTACGAGCGCAGCACCTATGTGCTGCTCTCGAGCCTTGTTCTCCTGCTGCTGTTCTGGCAGTGGCGGCCAATCCCGGCACCGGTCTGGCAGGCGAGTGGAATTGCGGCCTGGGTGCTGACCTCCGTGCACTGGCTCGGCTGGGTGATCGCCTTTTCCTCGACCCACATGATCGATCATTTCGATCTGTTCGGCTTGCGCCAGGCCTTTCTCGCGTGGCGCGGCGCGGAGATGCCCGGCCAGTCGTTCCGGACCCCGCTGCTCTACAAGATCGTGCGGCATCCGATCATGCTCGGCTTCCTGCTCGCCTTCTGGGCCACGCCCGTGATGACGGAGGGCCACCTGCTGTTCGCGCTCGCCAATACGGCCTACATCCTCGTCGCATTGCAGTTCGAAGAGCGCGACCTGATCGCGGTATTCGGCGCGACCTATCAGGAGTACCGCCGGCGCGTTCCGATGCTGGTGCCCGGTCTGTTCGCGCGGCGCCGCAACGAAGATCGCCGGCCTGTCGGAGCGCCGCAATGAAAGCCATGCTGTGCCACTCGTTCACCGGCCCCGGCGATTTGCGTCTCGGTGAGACTGCCGAGCCCCGGCCCGCCGCTGACGAGATTCTCATCGACGTTCATGCGGCGTCGGTCAGCTTCATGGACCAGCTGCTGGTGTCCGGTCTCTACCAGATGCGACCGCCGACGCCCTTCGTGCCCGGCACGGAAGCATCCGGTGTGGTCGTCGCGGTCGGCGACAAGGTGACAAAATTCGCACGCGGCGACCGCGTGGCAAGCAGCAGCTGGATCGGCGGCTACGCCGAACGGATGACAGCCAAGGAGTCGAAGAGCGTGCGCCTGCCGGATGGCGTTGCGTTCGAAGCCGCGGCCACGGTGCTGCACAATTACGGCACGGCCTACTACGCGCTGGTCGAGCGGGCGCGGGCCGCGCGAGGCGAAACCGTCTTCATCACCGGCGCGGCCGGCGGTGTCGGCCTCGCCGCCGTCGATCTCGCCCGCCATCTCGGTCTGCGCGTCGTCGCCGGCATCGGCTCCGACGACAAGGCGGCCCTGGTGCGCGATTACGGCGCCAGCGAAATCATCAATTATCGCCGCGAGGATCTGCGCGACCGGATCAAGACGATCACGGGCGGCGACGGCATCGATGTTGGTTTCGACAATGTCGGCGGGGCAATCTTCGAGCAGATGGCCCGGCTGATGGCCTGGAACGGACGGCTGATGCCGATCGGCTTCACCGGCGGCGAGATTCCACAGATCCCGATGAACCTGCCGCTGCTGAAGAACTATTCCATCATCGGTGTCTTTGCCGGTGCCTGGGCGGAGAAATTTCCGGATGAAGCCGCGCGCATGAACGACACGCTGATGCAATGGCTGGCCGGCGGACAAATCCGTCCGCGCATCGACCGCATCCTCCCTTTGGAGGAGGCCGCGGACGCCATGCGCGCCGTGGCCAGCCGCACGGTGCAGGGAAGAATTGTGCTCAAGATCCGATAGAGTGATGAAGGACAGGCAAGACAGGAACACGATCGTTGACAGAGATCATCATCGACAGGCGCTATTGCGGCCCTCCGAACTCCGGCAATGGCGGCTATGTCTGCGGCCGGCTCGCCCGGCACTTCCCCTCGCCTGCGGAGGTGACGCTACGTGCACCGCCTCCCCTGGACACGCCGCTCGCTGCGGTCGCAACGGACGACGGCACCTGGGAGCTTCGCGACGGCGACAAGACCGTCGCCACCGGCCGCGCCGCGAGCGTCGAGCTTGCGCGGGTCGAGGCGGCAACCTTGCCGGAGGCGCGCGCCGCCGAGCTGCGCGCGCTGTTCAGGCCGCAGGAGCATCCGCTGCCTCATTGCTTTGTTTGCGGTCCCGCTCGAGCGATGGGCGACGGCTTGCGCATCTTCGCCGGCCCGCTTCGCCGTCAAGCAGCAACTCCCGTTCTGGCCGCAAGCTGGGCCCCCGACCCGAAGCTCGCCGCCGAGGATGGCCTCGTCGCGCCCGAATTTCTCTGGTCGGCGCTCGACTGCCCCACCGGCTTTGCCTGCAATTACGATCTGCAGAGCGGCAGCTTCGAGAAGACCCCGCTCCTGCTTGGACGGATGTCCGCCCGCATCGAGTCCCGCCCGCGCCCCGGCGCGCCCTGCATCATCACAGCCTGGGCCACCGGCCGCGACGGCCGCAAGCGCATGGCCGACGCCGCGCTTCATGATGAGGCCGGGACGTTGCTGGCGGTGGCCAAGACGACGTGGATCGCAGTGGAGCGCGAGGTGCAGCTCGGACGTTAGGTCCGCGGGTGGATTGCGCCTTGGGCTTCATCGACCCCCTACGAGATCGCACTAGACCAACGTCTTGGAGAACCCCGCCGCCAGGTGATCGATGAGTGCGCGAACCGCGCGCGGCAAGCCGCGCCGGGTGGTGAAGACGAGATGCACCATGCCTCGGTGACCGCGCCATTCCGAGAGCACATGGACGAGCTTGCCCTGCGCGAGCGCATCGCGACAGAGATGATCGGGCAACAGCGCAACCCCGAGGCCGGCGACCGCCGCATCGCGCACCGCGCCGAAATCGCCGCACCCCATGCGCGGCTCGTGCCTGACAATGCGCGCCTGCCCGTCGTCCGTCTCCAGATGCCATTCGACCAGATTGTCCTCGTCTGACGTCGCGAGCGTCGGAAGTGCGGCAAGATCGTCCGGGGTCCGCAGCCGACTTGCCAGTTGCGGGCTCGCGACGAGGATGCGAGTGGACGTGCCGAGAGACCGCATGGTGAGCGCGGCATCCCCCGTGAGCACGGAGCGAACCCGCAGCGCCACGTCGACCCGCTCTTCGATCAGATCGATCGGCCGGTCGACGGCGATGAGTTGCAGGCGCACCTTGGGATAACGGATCAGGAAACTCGACGTGAGCGCGGAGATTTCCGCGACCATGCCCGTCGGGCAACTGAATCGAATGCGACCGTGCGGCTCGGCCTGCGCTTGCGTCACGAGCGCTTCGGCCTGCTCGGCCTCCGCCAGGATCGCACGGCAACGCTCGTAGAACGCCTGCCCTACCTCGGTGACGCGAAAGCGCCGGCTCGATCGCTCGATCAGGCGCAGGCCAAGGCGCTCCTCGAGACCGGCAATCCGGCGGCTGAGCTTTGATTTCGGCTCTCGCAACGCCCGTCCCGCGGCTGCGAAGCCACCATGGCCGACCACCTCGGCGAAATAGGCAAAGTCGTTCAGATCGGCCCTCATCGTTCCTCCCATAGAACGCTGAGTACCATATTCGCTGACTACTCGCACCATCGTTCCGTGGGCATCTACGTCGGGCAACGGCGCTTCTGCCAGATGTTTTCCAGAGGAGACGGACGATGACGAACAGGTTCAGCAACAAGGTCGTGGTGGTGACCGGCGGCACGAGCGGTATCGGCCTTGCGACCGCCAAGGCATTCGCGGCGGAGGGCGCCTCGGTATTCATCACCGGCCGCCGCCAGGACGCGCTGGACGCGGCGGTGAAATCAATCGGCGGCCGCGTGACCGGCGTGCGCGGCGATATGGCAGACCTTGCCGATATCGACCGGCTCTACGACGCAGTCCAGCAGAAGCATCAGCAGATCGACGTGATCTTCGCCAATGCAGGCGGCGGCGAGTTCGCGCCGCTCGGCACGATCACCGAGGAACACTATCAGCGCACGTTCGATACCAACGTGAAGGGCGTGCTCTTCACCGTTCAGAAGGCACTGCCGTTGCTCCGCGACGGTGCATCCATCGTGCTGACCGCCTCGACCACGAGCGTCTCGGGCACGCCGGCCTTCAGCGTCTATTCGGCGACCAAGGCAGCCGTGCGCAATTTCGCGCGCAACTGGATCCTCGACCTCAAGGATCGGCACATCCGCGTCAACGCCATCAGCCCCGGCGTCACCGAGACACCCGGCCTGAACCATCTGTTCGGCGCCGGTGAGCAAGCGGAAGGCGCCAAGTCCTATCTCGCCGGCCTCATCCCGTCCGGCCGCGTCGGCCAGCCCGAAGAGATCGCCAAGGCCGTGCTGTTCCTCGCGTCCGACGAGGCGAGCTTCGTCAACGGCGTCGAGCTCTTCGTCGACGGTGGTCAGGCTCAGATCTGAAGCGCGCACCCGCGCCTGCCTCGTCCCAACTCTTTCAACAGGAGACAACCCGATGACCTCGCCCCATGACTCCACGGATCGAATCCACGAACTGCTTCGTCGCAACCTTCAGGAGGTGTTCGGCGAGGGCGATGCGAAGCGCCGTCGTGCCGCAATCGATGAGCTCTGGACGGAGAACGCCACCTTGTATGTGCCGCCGGGCGTCGTTGTCGGCCGCGAGGCGATCGACAAGTTCGCAGGTGAGCTCCGTGCCACGCATCCCCACTTCGTCTACACGCCGACGAGCGAGCCGCAGGCGCTTCACAACGCCGGGCGGCTGGCCTGGGGATCGGGTCCGCGCGGCGAAGTCCCGGACTACACGGGCTGGGACGTGATCATTGTAGAGGGCGACAGGATCGCCGCGCTCTACGTCTTCCTCGACCAGCCCGGGAAGTGAATGCGAACTTCGCAATCGGTTTGCAGGGCAGATGAGTCTTACTGCGTCATGATGATTCAGTAAGATTGGCCGCAGGCGTCATCCGCCGCCTCACCCTCCGCGCCGAGTGCGGCCTACGCGCCCTGCTCCATCATGCCCTGCAGCCGCACCAGCTCCGCCTCGAGATCGCGCTCCACATCCGCCGCGCGAATGTCGAGCACCCGATAGTCCCGCGCCTCGAGCCAGCTCCGCCGCCCGGCGCGATCCGCCGCAATCGTCTCACCCTCGCCCGGATTGACCAGCTCGATCGCGATCCGGTGCGGGAAGGAGACGAAGTCCGGGATGTGCCGCCCCACGGGGGTCTGGCGCTTGAACCCGCCGGCGAAGCGGCGGTCGCGGGTCAGGGCCTGCCAGAGCAGGCGCTCGGCATCGGTCGGGTTGCGGCGAAGCAGGCGGGCAAGGCCGCGCACGGTCGAGCCGCTGTCGGCGACGCCGCCGCCCTGCCCGTGCTCGGCCAGCAGCGCGCGCAGGCGCGTGGCCTGCTCGCCGTCGAGCACGCCGCCCTTGGCCGGGCCCTTGCGGCCTTCGGCGATCGCCATCACCACCCCGTGCAGGGTGTGCATGTCCTGCTTGGTCGGCTCCATCCGGCTGAAGATGTTGCGCAGGTTGACCAGCATGGTGTCGCGCTTCTCGGCGGGCCGCAGGAATTCCACCTTGTCGAGCTCGCGCACGAGGTTGTCGAAGAAGGCCTGCATCTGGTGCTGCGAGGCGCGCTCGGAACGCTCGGGCATGGCATGCGGCAGCTCGCCCGAGGTCGCGCGCTTGAACCATTCATAGCCGACCAGCAGCACGGCCTGGGCGAGGTTGAGCGAGGCGAAGCCCGGATTGACCGGGAAGGTGATGATGCGGTTGGAGAGCCCGACCTCCTCGTTGGTCAGCCCCCAGCGCTCCCGGCCGAACAGGATACCGCACTTGCCGCCGGTCGCGACGTGCCCGGCGATCTCGCTGGCCGCGGTCTCCGGCCCGACCACCGGCTTGGCCTGGTCGTGGGGGCGCGCGGTGGTGGCGAACAAGAGGTCGAGGTCGGCGACCGCCTCTTCCACCGTGCCGAACAATTCGACCTTTTCCAGAATGTGGTCGGCGCCGGCCGCCGCCCGCTGGGCGGCGATGTTGGGCCAGCCGTCCCGGGGGTTGACGATGCGCAGCGCGCCTAGCGCAAAATTGCCCATGGCGCGCGCGGCCATGCCGATGTTTTCCCCGAGTTGCGGCTCGACCAGGATCACGATGGGACCGTCGAGGGAAAGCCCCGCCTTGCTCTTGTCAGTCCCCGACATCTGGTTTCGCTTTCACTCTTGGTCTCAAGGCCTTGCCAGGGCCTTCTTCAGGAATTGATTCAAGCCGGCCGTTTCGGGTCCATCCCGGGGCCGGGCTTGTCCGCCTGTCGTTTGCCTGTCCTGACGAAATTCTCAAGGGAAATAACGGGTTGGATTCGACTTTTGAATCTCTTCCGAATCCTCAGCTGCGGCCCCGCCGGCGGACCGCTCCCCGCCCCCCATCTGTGGGGGCTGGATCGGCTAAAAGTGCATAATCCCTTGGCTTTCGCCCGCCGCGCGGCGGTGCTAAGAGGCGGCGGATATTCACGTGGGCGCATAACCAGCGCCGTTCCCAAGAGGGCTTCCCCGATCATGGCAAAAATCAAGGTATCCAATCCCGTCGTCGAACTCGATGGCGACGAGATGACCCGGATCATCTGGCAGTACATCAAGGACAAGCTGATCAACCCGTTCCTGGATGTCGAGCTGATGTATTTCGACCTGGGCATGGAGTACCGCGACCACACCAACGATCAGGTCACCATCGACGCGGCCGAGGCGATCAAGAAGGTCGGCGTCGGCGTCAAGTGCGCCACCATCACCCCTGATGAAGCCCGGGTGAAGGAGTTCAACCTCAAGCAGATGTGGAAGTCGCCGAACGGCACCATCCGCAACATCCTCGGCGGCTGCATCTTCCGCGAGCCGATCATCTGCAAGAACGTGCCGCGTCTGGTTCCCGGCTGGACCAAGCCGATCATCATCGGCCGCCACGCCTATGGCGACCAGTACCGCGCCACCGACATCAAGTTCCCGGGCAAGGGCACCCTCTCGCTGAAGTTCGTCGGCGAGGACGGCACCGTGATCGAGAAGGAAGTGTTCAAGGCCCCGGGCGCCGGCGTCGCCATGGAGATGTACAATCTCGACGACAGCATCATCGACTTCGCCCGCGCCTCCTTCAACTACGGCCTGCTGCGCAACTACCCGGTGTACCTGTCGACCAAGAACACGATTCTGAAGGTCTATGACGGCCGCTTCAAGGACATCTTCCAGGAGATCTTCGACAAGGAGTTCAAGAAGGAGTTCGACGCCAAGGGCCTGACCTACGAGCACCGCCTCATCGACGACATGGTGGCCTCGGCGCTGAAATGGTCCGGCGGCTATGTCTGGGCCTGCAAGAACTACGATGGCGACGTGCAGTCCGACACGGTCGCGCAGGGCTACGGCTCGCTCGGCCTGATGACCTCGGTGCTGCTCACCCCCGACGGCAAGACCGTCGAGGCGGAAGCCGCCCACGGCACGGTGACCCGCCACTACCGCGAGCACCAGAAGGGCAAGGAGACCTCGACCAACTCGATCGCGTCGATCTTCGCCTGGACGAGGGGCCTCGCCCACCGCGCCAAGCTCGACAACAATGCCGAGCTCGCCAAGTTCGCCAACACGCTGGAGAAGGTCTGCGTCGACACCGTCGAGGCCGGCTACATGACCAAGGACCTCGCGCTGCTGGTCGGCGCCGACCAGCGCTGGCTCTCGACCACCGGCTTCCTGGACAAGGTCGCCGACAACCTGGTGAAGGCGATGGCCTGATCAGCCTCAACCGTATCAGCGACGAAGCAGAGCGCGGGCCTGGCCCGCGCTCTTTTTGTTTGGCCGACCGCGACCAGATTTTGACGACATTGCGGGTTTTGATGCCTTGGCCTATCTATCTCTGATTGTCATTGTTTCTTTTGGAGAACGGCTATGGCTACACCCTGTCAGTTTCTGGCCAACACTCAACAATTTGCAGGCTCACCGGCTGATCAGGCGCGCTGCCTGCTGCGGCGTGTCAAAGTCGCGGGAAACGTCGACGATACCCCGGCGCAGATTCCCGACAAGCTGCTCGCCATCGTCGGACAGCCTGCGACGGTGACGCTTCAGCAGTTGCAGAGCTACCTCGCGTTCAAGGGCATCTCTGCTGCGGATATCGGCGGCGACTTGGCGAAGGGCGTCTCCTCCACCTCCAAGGGGACCAAGGCGAGCTATTTCATCATTCACGACACCAGCGATGAGCTGTCAGGCAACTCGTTTCCGGCAACCATCAATACGGCTGCATGGTCCGGCAACGACCTCGCGAAGCGGAGCACGAACTCGGCGCATATCTTCATCAACCGGCTCGGTCAGTCCGCCACCGGACACAATTATTCGGTAGCGTGGCGAGCCACCAAGATCGAACGCGACCCTGCGATGAAGGGCCTTTTTCTGCATCACGAGCTGATCCAGCCGCGCATCAAGGGCGGCTTCAAGTTCGCCGCCGTTGGTCCGACGCCCGGATTCACCCAGGAAACCATGGACCGGCTCGCGCTCTGCTACATCGCGGCCGCAGTCAGGCGCGGATCGTTCTTAATCCCGGCCTTCCATTGCGTTCTCGACCTCGGGATCAAGGACGGACATGACGACCCGCAGAATTTCGACCTGTTCCAGTGGGTCGGTTCGATCGAGAAAATCCTCAGCGAAATCCAGACGCCGGTCGGGGCTCATGCGGTGCTGGCTGCTGCGATGGAGGCAATTGCTCCGCAAGCGGTAGCGGTAGCTGCCGCACCGCCGCCAGCCGCCGCGCCGCCGCAGCTCGAAACGGTACGTGACGCCTTTGACGGCAAACGCCACATGCCGGTCAGGCGTATTAAGGGAACCACGCCTCTTTTCTTCAAGGCCAAGATGTCCATCGACGCAGACGGCGCCGCCCGGGCATACCATCCCGACTCCAAGAATCCTGAATCCCTCGACAACACCGGGAACGCCACCAGCGAATCGAAGAAATTCATCCAGGGCAAGAAAATGAATGGGAAAACGGGCAAGGGTCCCCGCCCCGGATTCTTCGTGTCAGCGACACGTCTTCAACATGGCGACGACTTCGATGCCGACGCGTTCGTCGATGCCGAGTTCATTCCCTATATCGTCTTGCCGAATAGTTTCGCAGCCGATGTCGCTCCCGGTGACATCTGCACGGTCGTGAACATGAAGAATCTCCGGACGACGTCCGCGATCTTTGCCGACACCAATCCCAGGGTCGGCGAAGCATCGATCCGCACGGCCCTCAATTTGCATGTTCACGATCCCTCCTTTCCCATTACCAAGATGGCGAGAGCGGGCGGCGATGAAGGGGCCAATTACGTCTATATCGTCTATCCCAAGTCGCGGTTCACGCCCCGCGCCAATGCTCCGCACTGGCCGGCGGAACAGATCGAGGCAACAGCTGCTCCGCTTTTCGAAGCCTTCGGCGGACTGGATATGGTGAAGCGCCTCTTTCCGCTAGCCTAGACGGCGGATTGGTGCTCTTGCACGCTTTATCCTGACGATCCGTGCACCTCCGCGCGGATCGTGCACCGCGTCGCGTTCGTGAAAGACCTCGCGATGATCGTTGGCGCCGACCAGCGCCGGCGAAGCAGGTGGACATCCGCAATTTCGCCCGACTACGGTCGGACATGATCAAGGGCCGCACTTCAGACGCGGCCCTCTCGTTTTACGCTTTGCGGAGCACCTCTATGTCTATCAAGCTTGCCGTCCCCTGCCTGCTCCTGCTCTCGACCGGCATGGCCGGCGCCGCGGAGTCCTTGCCCGATGGCATTGCCGCCCCCGGCGAGAGCCTCGTCCTCAGAGTCCACGCCGAAGGCGCTCAGGTCTATGAGTGCAAGGCCGCCGCCGACGGCAAGCTCGCCTGGGTCTTCCGCGAACCGATCGCGACGCTGCTCTCCGATGGCAAGACGGCCGGCCGCCACTATGCCGGCCCGAACTGGGAGCTCGCCGACGGCAGCGCCGTGATCGGCAAGGCCGTCGGCAACGCGCCGGGTGCAACGCCTGCCGATATCCCCTGGCTGAAGCTGGAAGTGACCGCCCGCCGCGGCAGCGGCACGCTGACGCCTGTCACCACCGTCCAGCGCATCAACACCCATGGCGGCAAGCTCGACGGTTCTTGCGACAAGGCCGGCGAATTCAGGAGCGCACCCTACTCGGCCGACTACGTCTTCCTGAAAAAGGGCTGACGAACGGAGCTGAGCGCTACGCGGCCGGCCCCTCGTCCTGCTCGGCCTGCGCCAATTCGGCCAGCGCGAGGTCGCCGGTGTCGGCGAGCCGGGCCTTGGCAGTGGTGTGAACGTGATCGGCCAGCGTCGGCATGCGCGCGATCAGCGCGTGAAAATCCTGCGCGTCGAGCACGAGCAGGCGCGTCTTGCGCGTCGCCGTCACCGTGCCGCTGCGTTTTGTCTTGTGCAGCAGCGCGATCTCGCCGAAGAATGTGCCGTCGGCAAGCCGCACATGCTGGCTCGGCAGCGCGATCTCGACCTCGCCGGCGGTGATGAAATACATCGACGAAGCCGTATCCCCCCGCCGCACCAGGATCTCGCCCTGCTCGACGGTGCGGGCCCGGAGCAGCCGCATGATGTCGGCGATCTCCGCGGCCGACAGATGCGAGAACAGCGGCACCCGCGCCAGCATGCCCCAGGTGACGACGAAATCGCGCCGCTTCACCTCCTCGGCGAAGGCGGTGGAGATGATCGCGACCGGCAGCGCGATCATGGCGAAGCCTGACATGATGGCGAAGGTGGAGATCAGCTTGCCGAGCGGCGTCACCGGGACGACGTCGCCATAGCCGACGGTGCCGAGCGTCACGATCGCCCACCACATCGCGTCCGGAATGGTGCCGAGCTTGCTGGGCTGCACGTCGCGCTCGACGGCGTAGAGCAGCGAAGCGAAGGTCAGGACGACGCCGATCAGAATGACGACGCAGCCGATCAGCGCCCGCCGCTCGGCATGCACGGCGGCCAGCAGCGAGCGCATCGCCGGCGAATAGCGGACCAGCTTGAAGAACGGCAGCACGCCGAGCGCGGCCAGCGTCGCGTGCCGCCCGCTCGCGAGCACGGCGGACGCGGGCAGGAACGCCATGAGGTCGATGATGCCGAGCGGCGAGAGGGCGTAGCCCAGCCGGTCGGACAGCGCCGAGCCCTTGCGCTGGGTATGTCCCGCCACGGTCCATAGCCGCGCCAGATATTCCAGCGCGAACACGATCAGGGACAGGACGGTGACGACCTCGAACAGCGTGCCGAACTGCGCGTCGAGCTCCGGCACCGATGTGAGGATCATCGTGACGACGTTGAGCACGATGACGCCGATGATGAACTTGATGAAGCGCGATCCGGCCGAATAGGCCAGCGGGTCGTGCTCCAGCAATTCATAGAGGCGATCCCGGAGATCGGGATCGCGAAGCCCACGCCCTCGCGGACCCGGGCGCATGACAGTCAAGCGCCTGCCATCGCTTTTTCGATCGCCGCCAGCGCCTCGGTCGCCTTGGCGCCGTCGGGGCCACCGGCCTGCGCCATGTCGGGCCGGCCACCGCCGCCCTTGCCGCCGAGGGCTTCGGAGGCGATCTTGACCAGATTGACGGCGTTGAAGCGCGCGGTGAGGTCGGCGGTGACGCCGACCACGACGCCGGCCTTGCCGTCCTCGGTGACGCCGACGATGGCGACGACACCGGAGCCGATCTGCTTCTTGGCCTCGTCGGCAAGGCTCTTGAGATCCTTCATCTCGATGCCTTCGACCGCGCGCGCCATCAGCTTGACGTCACCGACCTCGCGCACGCCGCTCGCTGCGCCATTGCTGCCGGCCGAAGCGCCGCCGCCCATCGCCAGCTTCTTGCGGGCGTCGGACAATTCGCGCTCGAGCTTCTTGCGCTCGTCCATCAGCGCGGCGATGCGCGCCGGCACGTCGTCGAGCGAGGTGCGCAGCTCGTTCGCCGCGGTCTTCGCCAGCGCCATGGTGTCATTGGCGTGTTTTCGCGCGTAGTTGCCGGTCAGCGCTTCGATGCGGCGCACGCCGGAGGCCACCGCGCTCTCGCTGGTGAGCGTGATCAGGCCGATGTCGCCGGTGCGCTTGACATGCGTGCCGCCGCAGAGCTCGACCGACCAGCCGAGCGCATTGGCGCCGCGCTCGCGCGCGGTCCGGCCCATCGAGACGACACGGACCTCGTCGCCGTATTTCTCGCCGAACAGCGCGCGCGCGCCGGCTTCGCGGGCCTCATCCACACCCATCACGCGCGTGGTGACTTCGTCGTTCTCCAGCACCACGTCGTTGGCGATGTCTTCGACGCGGGCCAGCTCTTCCGCCGTGATCGGCTTCGGATGCACGAAGTCGAAGCGCAGCCTATCAGGGGCGACCATCGAGCCGCGCTGGGCGATGTGGTCGCCGAGCACCTGGCGCAGCGCTTCATGGATGAGATGCGTCGCCGAGTGATGCGCGCGGATCGACGAGCGCCTGGAGTGATCGACCTCGAGCTGCAGCGCGGTGCCGAGCTTGAGCTCCCCGCCCTCAACCGTGCCGACGTGAACGAAGAAATCACCGAGCTTCTTCTGCGTGTCGGTGACCCGGAACTTGATGCCGCCTTCGCCCGTGAGCACGCCGGTGTCGCCGACCTGGCCGCCGGACTCCGCGTAGAACGGCGTCTGGTTCAGCACGATCGCACCCGTCTCGCCGGCCTTGAGGCTCGCAACCTCGGCGCCGTCCTTCACCAGCGCGGACACCACGCCTTCGGCGCTCTCGGTCTCGTAGCCGAGGAACTCGGTCGCACCCAGCTTCTCGCGCAGCGGGAACCAGATCGCCTCGGAGGCCGCCTCGCCAGACCCCTTCCAGGACTCGCGCGCCTTGGCCTTCTGGCGCTCCATCGCGTCGGTGAAGGCCGACTGATCGACGCCAATGCCGCGCGACTTCAGCGCGTCCTGCGTCAGGTCGAGCGGGAAGCCGTAGGTGTCGTACAGCGTGAAGGCGACGTCGCCGTCGAACATGTCGCCCTTCTTCAGGCCCGCCGACTTCTCATCGAGAATGGCAAGGCCGCGCGAAAGCGTCTTGCGGAAGCGGGTCTCTTCCAGCCGCAGCGTTTCCTCGATCAGGTTTTCCGCGCGCATCAGATCAGGATAGGCCTGGCCCATCTCGCGGACCAGCGCCCAGACCAGCCGATGCATCAGAGGCTCTTTGGCGCCCAGCAGCTGCGCATGGCGCATCGCGCGGCGCATGATCCGGCGCAGCACATAGCCGCGGCCCTCGTTCGAGGGCAGCACGCCGTCGGCGACCAGGAAGGCGGACGAACGCAGATGGTCGGCGATGACGCGGAACGAGGCGATGGTCTGCTCGTTCGGCCCGCTGCCGAGCGCGGACGAGGTCGCGTCGATCAGGTGACGGAACAGATCGGTCTCGAACACGCTCTCGACGCCCTGCAGGATGCAGGCCATGCGCTCGAGGCCCATGCCGGTGTCGATCGAGGGACGCGGCAGATCAACGCGCTCCTCCTTCGTCACCTGCTCATATTGCATGAACACGAGATTCCAGAATTCGAGGAAGCGGTCGCCGTCCTCTTCCGGCGAGCCCGGAGGGCCGCCCCAGATGTGCTCGCCGCGGTCGATGAAGATCTCCGAACACGGGCCGCACGGCCCGGTGTCGCCCATCGCCCAGAAATTGTCGGAGGTCGGGATGCGGATGATGCGGTCGTCGGAGAAGCCGGCGATCTTCTTCCAGAGCCCATGCGCCTCGTCGTCAGTGTGGTAGACCGTGACGAGCAGCTTGTCCTTCTTGAGCCCGAACTCCTCAGTGATCAGCTTCCAGGCGAGCTCGATCGCGCGCTCCTTGAAGTAGTCGCCGAACGAGAAATTGCCGAGCATCTCGAAGAAGGTGAGATGGCGCGCGGTGTAGCCGACATTGTCGAGGTCGTTGTGCTTGCCGCCGGCGCGCACGCATTTCTGCGACGTGGTGGCGCGCTGATAGGGCCGCTTCTCGACGCCGGTGAAGACGTTCTTGAACTGCACCATGCCGGCATTGGTGAACATCAAGGTCGGGTCATTGCGCGGCACCAATGGCGAGGACGCCACGGCCTCGTGCCCGTTCTCGGCAAAGAAGTTCAGAAAGGTCGACCTGATCTCGTTGACGCCGCTCATGTTCATCCAATCGGGTGTGCTTGGACCCGCAATACGCATCCAAACCAGACATTAAGGCTGTTATCTGCGGGGCAAAGCGCTTTTAGACAAGGCCAGCTTTCCTGTCCAGAAACTGTGCAAGGAGATCAGAGGGTTGCCGCAGGCGCTCAATCCGTTGGATAGGACGCGCTGACGCGTTGACAGGCTTGGCCGGCTTGTGGTCTGTACCCATCTGTATCGTACGGCCACGTCGGGAGAGACCGGCTTTAGGCAGCCGGCGCCGAAGGAGCAACCGCCCCGGAAACTCTCAGGCAAAAGGACCGCGTGGCTTTGACAGCATCTGGAAAGAGGCGCCGACGGGTCTAGACCCGCCAGCGTCCGCCGACGGGATAATACTCTCAGGCACAGCGACAGATGGGGCTTCGTCTGGTGTCCTCAGGGAATCGTCCCCGGGGAACCGCCGAGGGCCCCCTAAGATGCTAGCGCACGACCAAGACTCCCTGAAGCGAACGCCCCTTTACGACCTTCATGTCTCCATGGGCGGCAAGATGGTGCCGTTCGCCGGCTATGACATGCCGGTGCAATACTCTGCGGGCGTGCTTAAAGAGCACCTCCATACCCGCACCAAAGCCGGCCTGTTCGACGTCTCCCATATGGGCCAGATCGCGCTTCGGCCGAAATCCGGCAAGGTCGAGGACGCCGCCCGCGCGCTGGAACGGCTGGTGCCGCAGGACATCGTGGCGATCGCGCCGGGACGGCAGCGCTACGCCCAGTTCACCAATCCGGATGGCGGCATTCTCGACGATCTCATGGTCGCCAATTTCGGCGATCACCTGTTCCTGGTCGTCAACGCCGCCTGCAAGGACGCCGACGAGGCGCATCTGCGCGCGAATCTCTCCGAGGACTGCGTCATCGAGCCGCTCGCCGACCGCGCGCTGGTCGCGTTGCAGGGCCCGAAGGCGGAAGCCGCGCTGGCGAAATTATGTGCAGCGGCGCCGTCCATGAAGTTCATGGATGCCGGCCCGCACAAGGTTGCCGGCATCGACTGCTTCGTCTCGCGCTCCGGCTACACCGGCGAGGACGGTTTCGAGATCTCGGCTCCGGCTGCCGATGCCGAACGCCTCGCCAAGCTGCTGCTGGATGATCCCGACGTGATGCCGATGGGCCTCGGGGCCCGCGACAGCCTGCGGCTGGAAGCAGGGCTCTGCCTCTACGGCCACGACATCGACACCGCGACCACGCCGGTCGAGGCCGCGCTGGAATGGTCGGTGCAGAAGAGCCGCCGCTCTGGCGGCGCGCGCGCCGGCGGCTTTCCCGGCGCCGACAAGATCCTCGCCCATTTCGATCAGGGCGCATCCCGCCGCCGCGTCGGCCTGCGCGCGGAAGGGCGCGCACCGGTGCGCGAAGGCGCGCTGCTGTTTGCGGATGAGGCGGGCGGCGCGCCGATCGGACAAGTCACCTCGGGCGGCTTCGGCCCGAGCCTGAGTGCGCCGGTGGCGATGGGCTACGTGCCAACGCCTCTCGCCGCACTCGGCACCAAGCTGTTCGCCGAGGTGCGCGGCCAGCGCCTGCCGCTCACTGTTGCCGCGATGCCCTTCGTCAAGAACACCTACAAACGCTGAGGATTCGAAATGACCACGACGCTGTACACCTCCGACCACGAATGGCTGGCGATCGACGGCGATGTCGCCACGGTCGGCATCACCGACTACGCCCAGCAGCAGCTCGGCGACGTCGTGTTCGTCGAATTGCCCAAGGTCGGCCGCGCCCTGAAGAAAGCGGAGGCCGCCGCCGTGGTCGAGTCGGTGAAGGCCGCCTCCGACGTCTACGCGCCCGTGACCGGCGAAGTGCTCGAGACCAATGCCGAGCTCGCCGCCGAGCCGGCGCTGGTGAACTCGGACGCGCAAGGCAAGGCCTGGTTCTTCAAGATCAAGATGGCCGACAAGAGCGAGCTCGGCGGCCTCATGGATGAAGCCGCCTACAAGGCACATACGGCGTAGGGACAATGGAGCAAGCGATGACCGCGCACCGCAAGACCAACGGCGAAACCGCCGCCAGTTTCGTTCGCCGCCATATCGGCCCGTCGGCGCGCGACGTCACCGCCATGCTGGAGACCGTCAGCGCCAGGAGCGTCGATGCCCTGATGGCGGAGACGCTGCCGGCCTCGATCCGGCAGGCCGCTCCGCTCGATCTCGGCAAGCCCTTGAGCGAGACCGAGGCGATCGCGCACATGACCGAGCTCGCGCGTCAGAACCAGGTCTTCACCTCGCTGATCGGCCAGGGTTATTCCGGCACGATCCTGCCCGCGGTGATCCAGCGCAACATTTTGGAGAACCCGGCCTGGTACACGGCCTACACGCCCTACCAGCCGGAGATCAGCCAGGGCCGGCTGGAAGCGCTGCTCAACTTCCAGACCATGATCTGCGACCTCACCGGGCTCGACGTGGCCAACGCCTCGCTGCTCGATGAAGCGACCGCCGCGGCCGAAGCCATGGCGCTCGCCGAGCGGCACTCGCAGGTGAAGGCGCAGGCCTTCTTCGTCGACAAGGACGTGCATCCGCAGACGCTGGCCGTGATGCGCACCCGCGCCGAACCGCTGGGCTGGAACCTGATTGTCGGCGATCCCCTCACCGATCTCGACAAGGCGGACGTGCTCGGCGCGCTGCTGCAATACCCCGGCTCCTCCGGCGCGGTGCGCGACCTCCGGCCCGCGATCGCCACGCTGAAGGCCAAGGGTGCGCTCGCGATCGTTGCTGCCGACCTGCTTGCGCTCACCCTGCTCGCCTCGCCCGGCGAGCTCGGCGCCGACATTGCGATCGGCTCGGCACAGCGTTTTGGCGTGCCGATGGGCTATGGCGGACCGCACGCCGCCTATATGGCGGTGCGCGATGCGCTCAAGCGCTCGCTGCCCGGCCGCATCGTCGGCCTCTCCGTGGATTCCCGCGGCGCGCCGGCCTATCGGCTCGCGCTGCAGACCCGCGAGCAGCATATCCGCCGCGAGAAGGCGACCTCCAACATCTGCACCGCACAGGTGCTGCTCGCCGTGATCGCCTCGATGTACGCGGTCTATCACGGCCCCGAAGGCCTGACCCAGATCGCACGCAACGTGCATCGCCGCGCCGCCGTGCTGGCCGCCGGCCTGCGCAAGCTCGGCTTTGCGCCTGGCAGCGAAGCTTTCTTCGACACGCTCAGCGTCGATGCCGGCGCCAAGCGCGCCGAAATCGTCGCGCGTGCGGGTAGCGAGAAGATCAATCTCGGCGTCGGCGAAATTGCGCTGCGCATCGCGCTCGACGAGACCACGACGCCGGCGACGGTCGAAGCGGTCTGGCGCGCCTTTGGCGGCACCCTCGCCTATGCCGAGATCGATGCGGAGACGCGCGAGGCGCTGCCGGAGGATCTGAAGCGCACCACCGCGTTCCTCACCCATCCGGTGTTCCACGCGCATCGCTCGGAGACCGAGATGCTGCGTTACATGCGCAAGCTCAGCGATCGCGACCTCGCGCTCGACCGCGCGATGATTCCGCTCGGATCCTGCACCATGAAGCTGAACGCGACCACCGAGATGATGCCGCTGACCTGGCCGGAGTTTGCGACGCTGCACCCGTTCGTGCCGCGCGAGCAGGCGAGCGGCTATCACGCGCTGTTCGCGCGGCTGGAAAAATGGCTGTGCGACATCACCGGCTATGACGCAATCTCGCTGCAGCCGAATTCAGGCGCGCAAGGAGAATATGCCGGGCTGCTCGCGATCCGCGGCTATCATGCCGCGCGCGGCGAGAGCCACCGCAAGATCTGCCTGATCCCCTCCTCCGCCCACGGCACCAATCCGGCCTCGGCCGCGATGGTCGGCATGGACGTGGTGGTGGTCGCTTGCGAGAAGAACGGCGACGTCGACGTCAATGATCTCCGCGCCAAGGCCGAGAAGCATTCGAACGACCTCGCCGCGGTCATGATCACCTATCCCTCGACCCACGGCGTGTTCGAGGAACACATTCGCGAGATCTGCGACGTCGTGCACGGCCATGGCGGCCAGGTCTATCTCGACGGCGCCAACCTCAACGCGCAGGTCGGCCTGTCCAGGCCCGGCGATTACGGCGCCGATGTCAGCCATCTCAATCTGCACAAGACCTTCTGCATTCCGCATGGCGGCGGCGGTCCCGGCATGGGTCCGATCGGCGTCAAGGCGCACCTCGCGCCGTTCCTGCCGGGTCATCCGGGGACGAATGCTGAAGCTCCTGTCGGCCCGGTCTCGGCCGCGCCGTTCGGCTCGGCGTCGATCCTGACCATCTCCTACATCTACATCCTGATGATGGGCGGCGAAGGATTGAAGCGCGCCACCGAGATCGCGATCCTCAACGCCAATTACATCGCAGCGCGTCTCGATCCGCACTTCCCGGTGCTCTACAAGAACGCAAAAGGCCGCGTCGCCCATGAGTGCATCGTCGATCCCCGTGCGCTGAAGACGACCTCAGGCGTCACCGTCGACGACATCGCAAAGCGCCTGATCGACTACGGCTTCCACGCGCCCACCATGAGCTTCCCGGTGCCGGGGACGCTGATGATCGAGCCGACCGAATCGGAATCCAGGGCCGAGCTGGACCGGTTTTGCGATGCCATGATCGCGATCCGCAAGGAGATCGCCGAGGTCGAGGCCGGCCGCTTCAAGATCGAAGCGTCACCGCTGCGCCATGCTCCGCACACCGTGCACGACATCGCCGACGACGATTGGAAGCGCGCCTATAGCCGCAGCGAAGGCTGCTTCCCCGCCGGCGTCTCGCGTACCGACAAATATTGGAGCCCGGTGGGCCGCGTCGACAACGTCTACGGCGACCGTAACCTCGTGTGCTCCTGCCCGCCCGTGAGCGATTACGCGGAAGCGGCGGAGTAAGGCCGCGGCGGAGGTCTCGGAGCGTGGGCAAAGCGCAAGCGTGCCCACCAGTTTCGTCCCCGTTGAAATGCGGTGGGCACGGCGCTTACGCGCCTTTGCCCACACTACGGCACTGAGCGCGTCTCTAGACCACAACCAAGAATCGGCTTCGCCGGCATCAGACGCTTCATCGCACCACCTGATCGACGCATACCGCGAAACGAAACGGGCGCTGACGACGTCGGCAACTCAACGTCTTCAGCGCCCGCTCCTCGCGAAAAGCTTTCGCGGTTCGTCTTACTCGTCCGCCGGCTCCTCGCCGTCGGCGTCGCTCTCGGGCGTGCCGGCCAGGATCTGTTCGGAGATCAGGCCGGAGTTCTGCCGGATCGAGGTCTCGATCTTGGCGGTGATGTCGGGATTGGCCTTCAGGAAGGCCTTCGAGTTCTCGCGGCCCTGGCCAAGACGCTGGCTGTCATAGGAGAACCAGGCGCCCGACTTTTCGACGATGCCGGCCTTGACGCCGAGATCGAGGATCTCGCCCATCTTGGAGACACCCTCGCCGTACATGATGTCGAACTCGACCTGCTTGAAGGGCGGTGCCAGCTTGTTCTTCACGACCTTGACGCGCGTGGTGTTGCCGACCACCTCGTCGCGCTCCTTGATCGCGCCGATGCGGCGGATGTCGAGGCGGACGGAGGCGTAAAACTTCAGCGCGTTGCCGCCGGTGGTGGTTTCCGGCGAGCCGTACATCACACCGATCTTCATGCGGATCTGGTTGATGAAGATCACCATGGTGTTGGACTTGTTGATCGAGGCCGTGAGCTTGCGCAGCGCCTGGCTCATCAGACGCGCCTGCAGACCCGGCAGCGCATCGCCCATCTCGCCTTCGAGCTCGGCCTTCGGCACCAGCGCCGCAACCGAATCGACCACCAGCACGTCCACCGCGCCGGAACGCACCAAGGTGTCGCAGATTTCCAGCGCCTGCTCGCCGGTGTCGGGCTGCGAGATCAGGAGCTCGTCGATGTTGACGCCGAGCTTCCTCGCATAGACCGGGTCGAGCGCGTGCTCGGCGTCGATGAAGGCGCAGATGCCGCCCTTCTTCTGTGCTTCAGCCACCGTGTGCAGCGCCAGCGTGGTCTTGCCCGAGGATTCCGGCCCGTAGATCTCGACGATACGTCCCTTGGGCAGACCGCCGATGCCGAGCGCGATATCAAGCCCGAGCGAGCCCGACGACACCGCCTCGATGTCCATGGAGCGGTCGTTCTTGCCGAGCTTCATCACCGAGCCCTTGCCGAACTGGCGCTCGATCTGGGAGAGCGCGGCGGCCAGAGCTTTACTCTTGTCCATGGAAGATCCTTCGACGATACGCAGGGCAGTTGCGGACATTGGGTCGTGCTCCTTATGGCGAGGATTCGGGTGCGGGACAAACGGTGAGGCAGCGGGTCGTCGATAAAAACAATGTACCCCATTTGTTCTAGGTTCGCAATATGTTCTTTTGCGGATTTGAACCCCCACAGCTCAAATCGCCCTGTGCGCACAATTGAACAGACTCCGGGTCTGCCCTCCCCCCTAATGAACCGTCACCGCACGGACCCGTGGCTGCTACCGGTGATGAGAACGCCGATTGCGCTCCCGCCTTCCTCGCACGGACAGGAGCGTGTCATGTTCAAACGACGACGGTTCAAGCAACAGCTGACCCTTCAAGACCGGCTCTCCGCATGGGTGAAGCAGGTCAAGGAGGATGCCGCCCGGCTGCCGCCCGGTCCTGAGAGGGACGCCCTCCTCAAGAAGGCGCGCCAGGCCGAGATGGCAAACCATCTGCACGACTGGGTCAAATCTCCGGGGCTGCAACCGCCGAAATAGCCGCGCAGGCGCAACGCCCCTCCCGCGCCGAAGCTGATGCGCATCGAAGCCGCGTACCCGGTCGCCGTCATAAACCCGCAATCCTGCGGCAACGAACCTTCGCGCGGTCTCAGGCCTTCTCCACCGATGAGACCGCAACTCCGGGGACGGCAGTCATGACGGACAACGAGCAACGCGAGACGATCCGGCGCAATCCTCTGCTGGAGGCGGCGCATGACGAGATGATCAAGTTCGAGCGCAAGGAAAACGAGTTCCGCAGGAAGGATCGCCTGGAGCGCGCCAGCGAGCTGCATCTTCCCCTCGACGAAATCAAGCTTCACTAGGGGGCCGCCGGGACTGGCAAAGGCCCGACAACGCAGGGCCGAGCGCATAGGGGTATTTAAACACCACCATTTAAGCCACTGATATACCGACGAAATTCACATGCTGCCTACTGTGCATGGGGTTGTTTTGCAATTTTTTGGGGATGGACACGCCTCATGCGCCCAGGTCGCGGGCGCGGCGGCCATTTGCGGACCTTTCTACAGCAGTGCCAGCAGCACTAATCCAATCACCAGCACGACGAAGCCAGCCGCTGTCGCGGCGGCGAATGACCGCTCAACGTTGTCCATGATGCCACCCCGTTGCCGGCGTGCCACGTTCCCCCATGGCTGCGCCGAGCGATGTGGAATCTTGCCGACCTGTGTGTCCGCAGTTGTGCGAACGGATGTCGAAATTTGGACGGGTGCGGGGCCTGTCTGCGGCCTCGGGCGGAAATCCGCCACCTGTCAGGCTGCCGTAAGCGGAGCCCGCTAGGGTGAAGCGGCTATGGTGTTGCAGCCCAGCACCTCAGCCTCCAATAACTCCTGACCCCGCTTGGCTCTGCCCAGGCGGGGTTTTTTCATGCCTTCTCGCCCGCCGTCGAATCCATCTCCTCCCGCGTCAGGCGCAGCGCGAAGGCGCGGATCGCGGGCGCCGCCAGCAGCACGATCGGCACCATCGCGGTCCAGGCGATCAGCCACGAGACCATCCAGTGTCCAACGAAGATCATCGTGCTGCCCGCAGGGAAGCTGGCGATTCCCGCCGCGACCAGCGAGGTCAGTCCGGACTGGATGACCCCGAAGACGAAATGACTGTAGCGGCGGGGAATGCCGAGCATGTGGAGCCCATGTTTGGTTGCCGTCGTGACACCAAGCAAGGCATATGCCGCCGCTGGTAGGAAGTCGCCTCATGGCGGGAACCAGCCTTGCGGACGCGTTTTCAAAGCGGAGCGCGAACACAAGCGGGACGCAGCTCAGGAACTCTGTTCATGGTCGGAGAACCACGGGGCACCTGAGGGGGTCTACGGATTTTGCCTGTCTTGCGGAATATCATGACGATCAACATGTTAACACTCATGGAAGTGAATCGTGGGAGGTCGCCATGAATCACAGGGGCATCGAGTTCACCGTCGCCAAGACGGCTGTTCCCGGAATCTGGCAATGGCAGTTCCGGATCGGCGAGCAGGTCAAGTCCGGCAAGACCGAGACGAAGATTGACCTGCTGGCGATTCGGCGCGTGCAACTGCGCATCGACCGTGAGCTGAAGCGATCATCCAGGACGGACTGAACCCGCCGGTTAGGACTGTCGCCCGGCACCTTGCGCCGCGACGCCACGGCCAGCCCCGCAGCATGATCCGTAGCCGCCCGGAATTGATCTGATGCCGGTTTGGGATTGGAGTGCGCGCGCCCATGGCCTTGGGGGTGAGGCCGTCACGCGCGCGATCGGTGCCAGCCATGCCGCTCTATTTCTTTCGAATCCGCAATGGCAGTTACTCCGGCTGCGCCGATCAGGCGACGGAGTTTGCCAATCGCGATTCGGCCTGGAAAGAGATGACCAGCGTCTGTGCCGACATGACCGCCGGCATTGCCCGCAAGCTCCAGGAAAATTCCGAATGGCAGATGGAGCTGCTCGACGAGGCCAAGGAACCCGTGTTCCGGATCCGTATCGTCGCAGAATCCCTCGACTAGCAAGACCTTCGGATCAAGCCGGCTCTAATCCGCGCTGGGCAGCCGCCGCATGGTGAATTGGATGTCGCCGCCGGGCAGTTCGCGCCAGGTCTCGACCGCGCTCATATAGCCGGCCTTGGGGTAGCGGGCGAAAAAGGCCTGCGCCCTCTCCCGCGCGGCCAGACGCGGCAATGTGAAGGTCTCGCGCAGATAGCCGTCGCCGACCGGTTGGCCGGGCTTGCCGGCCGATTTGCGTCGGCGCGCCATCCGTTCGGCAAGATCCCGCGGACGATCGGCCATCGCCTGCCCTCCTCTACGCAACTCACGCTCAGCCAAATGTAGGGCGTCGGCCGAGCGAAGAGGAGTCCCGTCCGGAAGGCGCTGTCGGCCTGCCGGAACCGAGCGACGGTCAGTTGGCGGCCGTGCCGCTCTTCTTCTTCGGCGCGCTGGTTGCGGCCGATGCCTTCGGCGCCGGCTGTTTCGGCGGATCGGCGCGCATGCCGCCCCAGGGATCGTTGGACGCCTTGGTGTCCGGAATCTTCTTCAGCGTTTCCTTGTAGGCCTTGTCACGCTCGGCTTCCGCGGCCTTCTCCTCGGGGGTCTTGCTCGGGGCGTCCTGCAGCAAATTGAGCTGCGGCATTTGCGCATAGGCAGGTCCCGCCAGCACGGCCAGCACCGCGGCCAAACGGAAAAGCTTCATCGTCCACTCCTTGATCATTCATGAGGCTCGGAGCACCCGCGCCTCGTCATCCTTGTCGCCGCCGCCGGGGCCGCTGGAGGCCCGCTATAGCCGATCCGACCGGCACGATTTGGGCCCATGCAGCCAGTCGTCCCAGATCGGGCCGCATTTGGTGCACCCGCTGAGCGCGAGGCCGAGCGCGGCCATGCAGAACAAGAGGACACACCGGCGCAACATCATCCACCCCTACCCAACCAAGCCATCATATCGGCCCAAGTCGGGCATTTTCAAGCCGACCGGACGGAGCGAGACCGGGTGACTTTGCCGCGCCGATGCGCGCACAATGGGGCGAAACATCCGGCAATACGGGAGAGTGCGACAGCAATGCAGATGCAGCCAGACGCCGAATTCGGCCTGTCCGACGCCAGACGCATCCTCGGCGAGGTTTTTGCGCCCTGGGTCCAGGACCTCAACCTCGCCGTCGAGCGCGTCGAGCACGCGCAGCCGGCGGATGCGCCGGACTGGCAGCCGGGCGCACTGCTGCGCATGCCGTTCTCGGAGCGGCTCTGCCGGAACGGCGGCGTGGTCTGCGGCCAGGCCCTGATGGCGCTTGCCGACACCGCGATGGTGATCGCGATCCTGGCCGCCAATCGCGGCTATCGCCCCATGACCACGGTCGACCAGACCACGCATTTCATGCGCGCGGCGTCCTCGGCGGACGTGCTGGCGGATGCGCGCGTGGTGCGGCTCGGGCGCACCATGAGCTTTGGCCGCGTCACGCTGCTCTCGGCTGGCGACAACAAGCCGGTGGCGATGGTCTCGAGCGCGTTCGCGATGTTGCCGGGCTGATCGCCAAAAAAACGAGAGCCGCGTGCGCGCAAGGCGCACCGCGGCTCTCCACGATCCCAGCGAAGCACTGGACGACCGCGCCTCGATCGTCCAGCTTCGCGAGCTTTACTTGCCGAGAATTTCGTCGGCCGCTGTGACGACGCTGACGGTCGGATTCTTGCCGCAATAGGCACCGAACTTCTTGGCGTTGTCGATGAACACCTCGGTGTCGATGATCGCGTTGTCCTCGTCGCCCTTGTACCAGCCGTCCATCCAGGTCAGCACGACCGCGATGTTGTCTTCGCCGCTGTCGAGGAATTGCTTGCAGGTCATGGTCGAGAGGTCCCACTTCACGGCGTGGGCCGGCATCGACGACAGCGAGAACGCTGCGGCAAGCAGAAGCGAAAGCGTGGTCTTCATCAGTATCTCCATTGGCGCATCGCGCCTTAAAAGAAGGCTTGTCGGGGAAAGTCGGCGGAGAGGCTCTCCGCGCGAACGTCGTAAACGAAGTCTGAAACGCCATTCAGGTAGCGCCAGTATTGAGTTTAGTTCAACGTAATTTCTATGCACTACTCCACGATCAGGATGATGGATCGACGCCGATGATCGAGAAGCGTACAGCGCAGCGTCACCGTGTTTTCAAGGGTGGGACGATCACCTTCGAAAACGGCGGCATTCCCTGCACGGTGCGAAACATGTCGGCGGGTGGCGCGGCGATCGACCTCGACGCCCCCGTCATGCTGCCGCAATCGCTCACGCTCTCGATCGCGTGCGACGATTTCGTCCGGAATTGTCGCACAGTTTGGCGCAGTGACAAGCGCGTCGGCCTCGCCTTTGTGCAATAGCGCGTGCGATGTGAACGATCGTTCGCATCGCATCCACATCACGATGATGATCGCGTGATGCAGCAAGGCGCGACGTCATCGCAAGGCTCGCGCGCGCCGCTCGCGGGCGTCTCGTGATCGATCCCGTAAGTGTGGCTGACGCAACGATTGGCGAAGCGCGACTGAGTCGCGATGCTGGCCCGTCCACCGCAAGCGCGCCGGCGTGCGATGCGCAGGCCCGACGCAAAGCCTAACTCTATTTCGACTTCTTGGCGGGTTCGCTCGGACGAGCCCCGCCCCAGGGATCGTACTTGTCCTTGGGCTCGGGAATACGATCGAGCGCGGCCTTGTAGGCCTTCTCGTCGACCTTGGGCTTGTTGTCCGCCGGCTTGGCGGAGTCTTGGGGTTGCCGCCGGCCCTGCGCCTGTGCGGAAGCACAAGTCAGTGTCAGCACGGTCGCCGCAATGACCAAAAACCTCATTGGCGCAATCCCCTTCCTCTGGGGTAGAAACTAGCCTGCAATCGCGGAATAGCAATTGCCGCGGGTTCCAGGCCCAAGCCGAGACTTCAGCAAAACTTGATCGGCCCGGACTTCGCCGGATCGCATTCGTGCCTATCTGTTGGCCCGCAGGGGACCCTCAGGAATGTTGCGGATCATTGCTCATGCGGCGCTGCTCGCCGGCGCGCTCGCGCTCGGCGCCTGCGGCGTTGCCGACAGCCGCGCGCCGGTGCCCGAGTTCATGCGCATGAAGGAGGCCGAGCAGCCGCCGCCCGAAGCACCTCCCGACGTCAAGCGACTGGTGCGCGAGCAGATCGATGTCGTCTTCCTCACGACCTCTTATCCGCGCGAAGTGCACGTGGCCCCGCCTCATCGTGAGGTGCGAGGACCGGGCTGGACGGCCTGCGTCCGCGCCCAGCTCACCTCCGCGACCGGCAGTGCGCTCGGCGCCCAGACCTACATCGTGACCATCAAGGGCGGAAAAGTGGTCGACCGCCGGCGCGCCGAGGCCGAGGACATCTGCGGGACGGAAGCTTACGAGCCGATCTAGGTGCGTACGCACAAAAACCCCTGCCAGGAACAGGCGCACCTGATGTCCGCTTGCCCCCAAACAGCGGCGGGGAAGCCGACGTTGTCGGACTTCCGAGAAGGGCCGAACGCGGCTGTCGCATACCGTCTCTTGAACTGGAAGGAGACGCCGTCTTGCAAACGGCATCTCCTTGGTGCGTAAAGGCGATGACGGTGGGGAGATGCCGGGTCAAGACCTGATGAACGCAAGGAGGTCGGGGTTGAGGACATCCGCATGCGTGGTGAGCATGCCATGGGGATAACCGGCATAAGTCTTCAGCGACCCGTTCTTAAGTAGGTCAACCGCACGCGGCACTGAACTTGCGAACGGGACGACCTGATCAGCCTCGCCGTGCATCACCAGCACCGGCACGGTGATCTTCTTGAGGTCTTCGGTATAATCTTCGAGCCAAGAGTCGACGGTTGCGTAATGAGCGAGGGCACCGCCGGCCATGCCTTGGCGCCACCAGTTCGCAATGATCGCCTCCGAAGGCTTCGCCCCTTCCTGGTTGTAGCCGTAGAACGGATTCTCAGGGACGAAACGGTAGAACTCCGACCGGTTGCCCAACACACCTGCCCGGATCGCTTCGAACCACTCCGGCGGTTGACCGGACGGGTTGTCCTTGCTCCGGTACATGTTCGGCGTCAGTGAAGCGACCAGCGCCGCCTTCGCGACGCGATCCTGGTGCCGAGCGACATAGCGAGCCACCTCACCGCCGCCCGTGGAGTGGCCGATGTGGATCGCGTCGCGCAGGTTGAGATGCTCAGTCAAAGCCGCGAGGTCGGCAACCCAATGGTTCATGTCGTTGCCGGTGCCGGGCTGGTCGGACCGGCCGTGGCCGCGCCGGTCATGTGCGATCACCCGATACCCGTGATGAAGGAAGAACGTCATCTGGGCATCCCAGTCGTCCGCTGTCAGCGGCCAACCATGGCTGAAAACGATCGGCTGACCCGATCCCCAATCCTTGTAGAAGATTTTTACGCCGTCTGTCGTCGTGATCTCGGGCATCGAGGTGCTCCATCTGCGCTATCGGATTTATTGAAAGGTTTGCGGACGGGTGTCTGAAGAAAGCAAGCGAGCCCGAGCTGATCAGGCCACAGATCGCGCCCCCTGGCTTCCCAAAAGACACGATGTTCAGCGGTCTCGCCGGCGCGCCCTTGCCGTGGCAACACCCGATCGCCGACGCGTTGTCGGCGGATCCGGCGCGGCGCTATTCGCCGCTTTTGCGCATTCGCGCGCATTTCCCGTTAAATGACGGAAACCACTCTCGATCGCGCTGCAGAATTGTTGAGGCCGTACCGAATTGCGATCACGCCGTGCCGACCGGCCTGGGGTGCTGGGATCACTTTTCTGAAGACGATGCGAGGCTTCGGCGAAGACATTGTTCGTTGTCCTTCTCTTGGTTGAAGACCACGAAACGGTAGATCCCTCTTTGGCTCCTGACCAAGACCTTGTAAGCTTCAAGCTATGCCTGAAAGACATACGAGGGATCATGGAGCTCCGGCACCTGCGTTATTTCGTTGCCGTCGCTGAAGAAGGCAGCGTGCTGAACGCCGCCGAGCGGCGACTGAACACCTCCCAGCCGTCGCTGAGCCGGCAAATTCGCGATCTAGAAGCCGAAGTAGGCGTCCGGCTATTGGAGCGCCAGGCGCGAGGCGTGACGCTGACGTCCGCCGGAAGGGTATTTCTTGATCACGCGCGGCTGGCGCTGCTGCAGGTTGAGGCCGCAACGGAGGGCGCCCGGCAAACAGCGCAACCGCAACGGCCCGTCCTTTCGATGGGTTTTCTCGTCGGGCTGGAGGTGATGTGGCTCCCTCAGCTGCTGCGTATGCTCCGCGAGGAAGCACCCGATGTCGACGTGACGCTCAGTACGCAATCTTCGCCAGAACTCGCACTGGCATTGATGCGGGGAAAGCTGGACATCGCTTTCCTTCGTCCGGAAAAAGGCAACGACGGCGTCGTTTTCAAGATATTGGCAAAGGAGCCCTTAATTGCCGTGCTGCCGGCCGAACACCGCCTGGCATCACGGAAGAAAATTCGTCCGCAGGATCTCGCCCGCGAGATCTATGTCAGCTCGGCAAGAACATCGCCTGTCTTGCAGGATGTCATACAGAACTACGCATCCCGGGTCGGCATTACCCTCAAGGCGAAGTATGAAGGTGAAAACATATCATCGGCCATGTCGCTCGTGGCCTCCACGGGCGGAATTAGCCTCGTCCCGCTCTATGCCCAGAACATGCTGGCACCGAACGTCGTCGCCAGAGCGCTTGAGGGCGGCACTCCAACGGTCGATTTGGCCTTGGGATACAATCAGGCAAATCCGTCGCCCTTGCTGCGTCGGCTTTTATCCCGCACGGATGAATTGGTCGCGAACGTCCAGAACCAGAGCATCATCCGATACGTTGAAGCTCAGTAGCTGGCGACGGTAAACGTCCGCTAAGGGCCATGAACGACAAAACTCGAGGTGAGCATAGGTCTGCGTTCGGGTGCATAGCGACCAAGCCATTCGACCGAAGGGCGCCGGAATCATGCGGTACGAACTGACGGACAATGAGTGGTTTGCCATTGAGCCGATGCTGCCGAACAAATCGCGCGGCGTGCTTCAGCCCTTACCTCTGTCGCGCTCGCATCCGCGCCGAACGACTCTTCAACAGGATCAAGCAATGCCGTCGGGTGGCGACGCGCTGCGACAGGCTCGCGCGAAACCACCTCGCCAACTCGCAATATCCGTCTATGGCTGGCCGAGCGTTATGAGTCCGCGCCCCTAGATCTCCATCGCGGAACGACGTCCGGCCCGCTTCGGTCGTTTTCGGACCTGGTCATCGGATCAGGCTGGCACTCCGAAATCGCCATCGCTATAGCCGCGTCATGTCCGACTTCGACGGGTGAGGATGAGGATATCGCGATGGTCACCAGAACCTATGGCACGGTCGACGCCGAACGACAAAAGCAATGAGCGGGTTGGAGTTCGTCCAGGGCCTTGCCAACGGAACCCTGCCTCTCAACACGATCGCCCAGACCCTCGGCTACGATGTGGTGGAGGCTGACGCTGGCCGCGTCGTCATCGCGCTGACGCCGTCGGACACTCATCTCAACCCGGCCGGCACGGTGCACGGCGGTCTCACGGCCACCTTGCTCGACAGTTGCATGGGGCTGGCGGTCCAGTCGATGCTGGAGAAGGGGATCACTCAGACCACGCTCGAGTTCAAGATTTCGCTGCTGCGGCCGATCACGCCGGAGAAGGGCCCGATCACGGCCGAGGGTAAGGTTCTCAATTGCGGCCGTCGCATTGGAACGGCCGATGGACGCGTGACGGACGGCAAGGGCCGGCTGCTCGCCCACGGCACGACGACATGCCTGATCTTTCCCGCTTGACCCCGGAACGGAACAGGTGGCGCACGCATCCGGTTCCGGGAAAAACCTGTAAATCGGCTGGGAACGATCCCCGCCTCCCCTTCTTGTTACCGCCGAGGGCAGTTTCGGAGGAGGACATGATGAAGACATTTACGATTGCGCTGTTGGCAGGTGTCGGCGCGCTGGCTGCCGCGACCGGCGCCAAGGCCGCGGACGTCTATACGACCAGCGAATACACGAACCCCGAGCTGATCCAGCAGGTGCGGCTGGTCTGCGACGACGCCGGCCGCTGCTATCGCACCCGCGGCGGTGCGCGCGTGGTCGTGCGCGATTCCTACAACTACGTGCCGCGCGAACGCTATTACGAGCGCCGGACCTATCATCGCGACTGGGATGACGGCCCGCGCGCCGGCGTCGGCATTCGCGCGCCCGGCGTCAGCGTCGGCGTGGGTGTCGGCGGCGACCGCTGGTAATGACCGCGAGCTGAGGCAAAGGACCGGACGACGATCGTCGTCCGGTCCTTTTCGCGCCAGGCAGCCGACCGTGCCGCTCAGGCGGAAAAGGCTTGCTGCTGGAACTGCTCGTACGCGGCGATCGCATCGGCGGCGTACATCAGCGACGGTCCGCCGCCCATATAGACGGCCATGCCGAGGGTCTCCTCGATCTCTTCGCGCGTCGCGCCGAGCTTGACCAGCGCCTCGGCGTGAAAGCCGATGCAGCCGTCGCAATGCGCGGCGACACCGAGCGCCAGCGCCATCAGCTCCTTGGTCTTCTTGTCCAGCGCGCCGTCCCGCGTGGCGGCCTGGGCCAGTGCGGAAAATCCCTTCATCGTATCGGGAATGTCGCTTCGCAGCTTTTTCAGATTGGCCGAGATGTTCCTGGTGATGTCGACGTAGTTCTTGTCCATCGGATCCTCGCTAGCTGGATTTGGCTGTGGTCGGAGCCGCCTCGCGCGGTGCGCGCAAGGCGATGTAGATCGCGGGGATCACCAGCACGGTGAGCAGTGTCGACGAGGCGAGCCCGAACAGGAGCGAGATCGCCAATCCCTGAAAGATCGGATCGAGCAGGATGGTCGCAGCCCCGATCATCGCCGCAAGCGCGGTGAGCAGGATCGGCTTGAAGCGGACCGCGCCGGCTTCCAGCACCACCTCGCGAAGCGACTTGCCGTCGCCGCCGCTGTGCCGGATGAAATCGACCAGCAGGATCGAATTGCGCACGATGATGCCGGCGAGCGCGATGAAGCCGATCATCGAGGTCGCAGTGAACGGCGCGCCCAGGAGCCAGTGCCCGATCAGGATGCCGATCAGCGTCAGCGGGATCGGCGTCAGGATCACGAGCGGCAGGCGAAAGCTCCTGAACTGGGCGACGACCAGCACGTAGATGCCGAGGATGGCCGCGCCGAAGGCGGCGCCCATGTCGCGGAAGGTCACCCAGGTGATCTCCCATTCGCCGTCCCACAGCAGCGTCGGACGCGACTCGTCCGCTGGCTGGCCGTGCAGGCTGATCTCAGGCTTCGGCAGCCTGCCCCAATCATGGGCCTCTACGCGATCGGCAACCGCGAGCATGCCGTAAAGCGGCGCCTCGAACCGTCCGGCGAGCTCTGCCATCACCATGTCGGCGAAGCGGCCGTCGCGGCGGAAGATCGTCGGCGAGCCCTCCTCCATGGTCGCCTTCACGACCTGACCGAGCTCGACCACCGTCTTGCTGCCGGGCAAGGTGTTAGCCGGCACCGGCGTCGAAGCCAGCGCCTCATCCCAGACCAGGTCGCGCTTTCCGAGATGCACCGCGATCTCGATCGGGTTGCGGTCCTCGCCGCGATGCGAATAGCCGACCGAGATGCCGCCGAACAGCGCCTGGATGGTGTCGTAGACATCGCGCTGCTCGACGCCGAAGAATTCGAGCCGGTCCTGGTCGATCGAGAGCCGCAGCCGCGGCCGCTTCTCGCCGATGGAATCGTCGATGTCGACGATGAACGGCACCTCCGCGAAGACCTTCTTGAGCTCGGCGGTGACCGCACGGCGCGTGGCGGCATCGGGACCATAGACCTCGGCGAGCAGCGTCGAGAGCACCGGCGGCCCGGGCGGCACCTCGACCACCTTGATGCTGGTTCCCGCCGGCGGATCGAGCGCCTTCAGCTTCTCGCGCAGCTCGAGCGCGATCTCATGGCTCGCGCGCTTGCGTTCGCCGCGCGCCGCCAGATTGACCTGAACCTCGCCGAGCTCGGGCCGCTGGCGCAAATAATAGTGCCGCACCAGGCCGTTGAAATTGAACGGCGCCGGCGTGCCGGCGTAGGATTGCAGCGAGGTGACCTCCGGCAGCTGGCGCGCAATCTCGGCCGCACCGAACAGCGTGCGCTCGGTCGCCTCCAGGCTCGCCCCTTCCGGCAAGTCGACCACCACGGCGATCTCGGACTTGTTGTCGAACGGCAGCAGCTTGACCGTCACCGACTTGGTCGCGAACAGCGTCATCGACAGCAGCGTCGCGATGCCGACGCCGAGCAGGAAGATCCAGGCCGACCGCTTGCTCCGCACGATCGGCGTGGCAAAACGGCGGTAGAGCCGGCCGAGCCGGCCTTCATCGTGCGCTGCATGCGCGGGGGCCGCCTCGCCCTTCGGCGCAAGCTTGAGCATCAGCCAGGGCGCAACCACCATCGCCACGAAGAACGAGAACAGCATGGCCGCCGACGCGTTGGCCGGGATCGGCGCCATATAGGGGCCCATCAGGCCCGACACGAACAGCATCGGCAAGAGCGCCGCGACCACGGTCAGCGTCGCGACGATGGTGGGATTGCCAACCTCCGCCACCGCTTCGATGGTTGCCTGCAGGCGCGGCCGGCCGTCGCGCATGCCCCAGTGCCGCGCGATGTTCTCGACGACGACGATGGCGTCGTCAACGAGAATGCCGATGGAGAAGATCAGCGCGAACAGGCTGACGCGGTTGATGGTGTAGCCCATCAAATTGGCGGCGAACATCGTCAGCAGGATCGTGGTGGGAATCACGACAAAGGTCACCAGCGCTTCACGCCAGCCGATCGCGATCGCGATCAGGACGACGATCGAGACGGTGGCGAGGCCGAGGTGAAACAGGAGCTCGTTGGCTTTCTCGTTGGCGGTCTCGCCATAGTCGCGCGTCACCGTCACCTGGATATCTGCGGGGATCAGGCGCGACTTCAATCCGTCCAGGCGCTTGGCGATGTTCTCGGAGACGACGACCGCGTTGGCACCGGCCCGCTTGGCGAGCGCCAGGCTGACGGCGGGCGTGCGTGCCCACTGCCCGGCGGACCCGCGCGAATCCGTCCAGACGCGCTGCTCGACGGTGCTGGGGCCGACGACCACGGAGGCGACGTCCTTGACGTAGACCGGCCGGCCGTCGCGGCTCGTGATCAGCAATAGTCCGATGTCGGGAACGCCTGACAGCGTCTGCCCTGCCGCGACGTTGCGCACGATGCCGGCATCGCGCACCTGTCCGGCCAGGAACGAGCGATTGGCGTCCTTCACCTTGGCCACGAGTTGCTGCAGCGTGACACCGAACAGCGACAGCTTCTCCGGATCGGGCTCGACCCGGATCTGCTGCGCCGCGCCGCCGGAGATGTAGGTCAGGCCGACGTCATCGACCTTCATCAGCTCCGCACGAACCTTGTCGGCGAGCTCGTAGATGTCCTTGTCGGTCCAGCGGTCGGCCGCCTCCGGCTTCGGCGACAGCGTCAGCACCGTCACCGCAACGTCGTTGATGCCGCGGCCGACGATCAGCGGCTCGGGGATGCCGACGGGTATGCGGTCGAGATTGGCGCGGATCTTCTCGTGCACCCGCAGAATCGCGTCCTCGAACTTGGTGCCGACCAGGAAGCGCGCGGTGACCATCACGCGGTCGTCTTCGGTCTGGCTATAGACATGCTCGACGCCGTCGATGCCCTTGACGATCGATTCCAGCGGCTTGCTCACCAGCTCCACGGCGTCAGGCGCGCGCAGGCCGTCGGCATTAACGCGGATGTCCACCATGGGAACGCTGATCTGCGGCTCCTCCTCGCGCGGGATCACCACGACGGCGATCAGCCCCACGACGAGCGCCCCGAGCAGGAACAGGGGCGTCAGCGGCGATGCGATGGTCGACCGGGTCAACCGTCCTGACAGACCGAGATTCACGGCTGCACCAACTGGTCACCGGTCCGAAGGCCCGACAGGATTTCGAGCCCGTCGGGAAGCGAAGGCGTCGGCATCTCGCGGCCGCGCTGCACCGGCACGTCGATCGTCTCATTCCCTTTCCGGAGCTGCACGTAGTCGATGCCGAATCGGGTCGTCACATAGCTCGAGGGGATGACGAAGGCCGGCCGCGCACCGCCGGCGATCCAGACCCGCAGGCGATCGCCGACGAAATACTCGCCGAGCCCCTCGACGGTCGCGTCCGCGATGACGCGCCCCTCCTCGATCTGGGGATAGACGAGGTCGACGACGCCCCATTTCGAGGCCTCTCCCGCCAGCTCCGCGCCATCGACGCGGACCTTGTCGCCGGCCTTCAAGGAACGGGCGTGGCGCTCCGGCACGCGCAGCCGCAGCTTGAAGTTCTGCTCGGCGACCGTGACGATCGGGTCGCCGGCGAGCACGACGGATCCCACGGTGATCAACCGTTTCAACACCCGCCCGTCCGTCGGCGCAAGCACCTGTCCCTGATTGAGCTGCTCGTTGATGACGGCGCGCTCCGCGGTCCGGGCGCGCAGGCCGTTGTCGGCGACGTTGAGCGCCGTGCGTTGCTCGTCGAGCTTGACGCGCGGCAGGATGCCGCGCTCGACCAGCCCTTCGGTCCGGGTGAAATCAAGCTGCGCCTGCCTGGCCTGGGCCTGCAGCGCCTCAATCTGCGCATCGAGCGATTTCATCTGGAGGACGAGCTTCTCGTCGCCGATTGCAGCGATGACCTGATCCGCGGTGACGCGGTCGCCTTCCCGCACCTTGAGCTGAACGACGGTGCCGCCGATGCGGCTGCGTGCAGGAACCACGCTGATGCTCTCGACGGTCGCAAAGACCGCCTTCTCGTCGCTGGCTTGCTGCTGCGCAACGGTGAACGTACCCGCGGCGGCAGCGGATCCCGCCGGTACCCCGATCGCCGCCCACGCGGCCACGAGCCCAAGGCGCGCCAGATATTGCATGGGACGCATCCGTATCGTCATGACTTCATCACACCGCGCTGCGGTGTCCTCTCATTTCATCGACATCGGGAGGAAGCGCGTTGATCTCGCGCAAGGCGCGCCCGCCCGCCTTTGCCTAGGCTTCACTTCGTCCTTGCGGACTTCGGCGCGCAGAACACCTGGTAAAGCGTCTTCAGGATTTCGCGCGCCGGCTCGCTGGCGATCGAATAGAAGATCGTCTGCGCATCGCGCCTGGCGACGACCAGGCCGTCCTTGCGAAGGAGCGCAAGATGCTGGGAGACCGTGGAGTCGCGCAGGCTCAGAAACTCTGCCAACTCGCCGACGGACCGCTCGCCGTCGATCAACTGGCAGATGATGAGAAGACGGTGGCGGTTCGAGAGCGCCTTGAGCAGCTCACTCGCCTGATCCGCCGCCCGCTCCATGATCTCGCTATCTATTTTCATACTTGCGTATATACGCAATTACGAATATATAGTCAAGCGCTGCACGACGGCCGGAGCTGAACCGGCGAAGCAGCCTGGTCCAACGGAGGTACCCATGGCGGAAGTTGTCGTAATCGGAGCCGGTCTGAGCGGAACGCTGATGGCCTATGAATTGCTACCCCAGTTGCGAAAGGAGGATCGCGTCAGCGTCGTCTCGCAAGGCGCGGTTTATCATTTCGTGCCGTCGAATCCGTGGGTGGCGATCGGCTGGCGCAAGCGCGAAGAGATCGAGATCGATCTCGCGGACATCATGAAACGCAAGGGCGTGCGGCTGCTGACGCAAGGCGCAAAGCGCGTCCACCCCGAGGAGAACCGTGTCGAGCTCGGCGACGGCACCTCGATCAACTATGATTGCCTGGTCGTGGCGACCGGTCCCGAACTTGCCTTCGACGAAATCCCCGGCCTCGGGCCGCAGGGTCATACGCAGTCGATCTGTCACGTCGATCACGCCGCCCATGCCCGCGAGGCCTTCGAGAAGCTCGCAGCCAATCCCGGCCCGGTGGTGATCGGCGCCGTTCAGGGCGCCTCGTGCTTCGGCCCTGCCTATGAGTTTCTCTTCATCCTGGAGACCGAGCTGCGCCGGCGGAAGCTGCGCGACCGGGTGCCGATGACGTTCGTCACCTCGGAACCCTATATCGGTCATCTCGGTCTCGACGGTGTCGGAGACACCAAGGGTCTCCTGGAAAGCGAGATGCGGGAGAAGCACATCAAGTGGATCACCAATGCCCGCGTCGACAATGTCGCACCCGGCTTGATGACAGTGGAGGAGCTTTCCGACAACGGCACGTCACGCAAGGCCCATGAGCTGCCATTCGTCTATTCGATGATGCTGCCCGCCTTCCGCGGCGTCGAGGCAGTGCGCGGCATCGAGAAGCTGACCAATCCGCGCGGCTTCGTCATCGTCGACAAGCATCAGCAGAATCCCGCGTTCCCCAACGTGTTCGCCGTCGGCGTCTGCGTCGCGATCGCACCGGTCGGCGCGACACCTGTGCCGGTGGGCGTCCCCAAGACCGGCTTCATGATCGAATCCATGGTGACGGCGACCGCGATGAACATCGGCGCCCTGCTCCGCGGCAAGGCGCCGACGGCGCAGCCGACCTGGAACGCGATCTGCCTCGCCGATTTCGGCGATTCCGGCGTCGCCTTCCTCGCGCAGCCGCAGATCCCGCCGCGCAACGTCAACTGGTCCTCCAAAGGAGAATGGGTGCACCTCGCCAAGGTCGCCTTCGAGAAATACTTCCTGCGCAAGATGCGGCGCGGCGAGAGCGAACCGTTCTACGAGCGCTTCGTTCTCGACAAGCTGAACATCGCCAAGCTCAAGGAGGTCCGAACCGGCACATGAGCACGACACGCCAGATCGTCTGCGGACATTGCGGGCGCATCAATCGCCTGCCGGCCGAGCGCGCAGCCCAAGATGCGCGCTGCGGCGCCTGTCACCAGCCGATGTTCACCGGCCATCCGGTCGAGGTGGACGAAGAAGCCTTCGGCCGCCATGTCGCCAGCAGCGACATTCCCGTGCTGGTCGACGTCTGGGCGCCATGGTGCGGACCCTGCCGCGCCATGGCTCCGATGTTCGAGCGCGCGGCGCAACAGCTCGAGCCGGGCGTCCGGCTCCTGAAGCTCAACTCGGACAATGCACCCGCGTTGTCGTCGCGGCTCAACATCAGCGGCATTCCAACGCTGCTGCTGATGCGCGGCGGCCGCGAGATCGCGCGCCAATCCGGCGCGATGGATGCGCGCAGCATCGTCGCCTGGACCGAAGCCAACCTGACCCGTACCTAAGAAGGAGCCTGCCATGAATGTCGATAAAGCCGTCCTCGCCTTTGCGGGATTCGTCGTCCTGCTCGGTCTCGCACTGGGCACCTATGTGAATGCTTACTGGTACCTGCTGACGGCCTTCGCCGGGCTGAACATGCTGCAGGCCTCGTTCACGGGCTTCTGCCCGGCCGCGATCGTGTTCAGGAAGCTCGGCCTGAGCAGCGGCTGCGCGTTCTCCTGAACGCGCCAATGCAGCCAGCGATGCGGGGGAATTTGCCATGACCGACGACACCTTCATTGAGGGACCTCTCTACGAGAAGCGCAGGAAGGTCTATCCACAGTCGGTCCACGGGCCGTTCCGCCGCATCAAATGGGCGATCCTGTGCGTCACGCTCGGGATCTATTATCTGCTGCCGTTCGTGCGCTGGAACAGAGGCCCCGGCCTGCCCGACCAGGCCGTGCTGATCGACCTGCCGCATCGCCGCTTCTATTTCTTCTTCATCGAGCTGTGGCCGCAGGAGGTCTACTACTTCACCGGCCTGCTCATCATCGCGGCGATGGCGCTGTTCCTGATGAACGCCGTCGCGGGACGATTGTGGTGCGGCTATCTGTGCCCGCAGACGGTGTGGACCGATCTGTTCTACGCCGTGGAGCGCTGGGTCGAGGGCGACCGCCGCGAGCGCATGCAGGGCGACAAGCGTTACTGGACGTTCGAGCACATGCGGAAGGTCGCGCTGAAGCATTTCCTCTGGATCATGATCGCCTGGTGGACCGGTGGCGCCTGGGTGCTGTATTTCGACGACGCGCCGACGCTGGTGAAGGAGCTCGCCACCTTCCAGGCCCCGTTCATCGCCTATCTCTGGATCGGTATCCTGACCGCGACAACCTACGTCTTCGCCGGCCACGCCCGCGAGCAGATGTGCATCTACATGTGCCCATGGCCGCGCATCCAGGCGGCGCTGACCGACGAATGGGCGCTCAACGTCACCTATCGTCGCGACCGCGGCGAGCCGCGCATGTCGGTGAAGAAGGCGGACGCCGCCCGCGCGCACGGCGATGTCGCCGGCGACTGCGTCGACTGCCACCAGTGCATCAACGTCTGCCCCACCGGCGTCGACATCCGCCACGGCATCCAGCTCGGCTGCATCCAGTGTGGCCTCTGCATCGACGCCTGCGACAACGTCATGAGCGAGATCGGCCGGCCCAAGGGCCTGATCGGCTACGACACCGACATCAACATGCAGCGCCGGCGCGAGGGCAAGCCGCCGATCTACCGCATCGTCCGCGCGCGCACGCTGATCTATACCGCGGCCATCGCCATCGTCGGCACCATCATGGTCTACACCCTCGCCACGCGCGCGACGATGGACGTCAACGTGCTGCACGAGCGCAATCCTCTGTTCGTTCAGCTCTCGGATGGCGGGGTCCGCAACGATTATACCGTGCGCATTCTCAACAAGGGCGCACAGCGGTCGTTTGCGATCGAGGTCTCCGGGCTAACAGGCGCGACCATCCGGGTCGCAGGCATCGAGACGGCTTCCGGCGGCAAGCCCGTCGTCGAGGTCGGGCAGGACCAGACCCGCGAGGTCAGGCTGTCGGTGCAGGTCGGGCCCGCCGACGTGCCGAAGACCTCGCGCGATCTCGAGGTTACGATCACCGATACCGCCGGCGGCGGGCGGGCGAGCGCCCGTGACCACTTCCTGCCCGGCGACAAATAGGGTCTGCGTTGAGCATCCGGCGCCGCATGCTCAACGAGACGTTAACATTACCGCTCGAATTGGAGCCGCGTCCCAACGGTATTTTCCATCCTTTGCGCTAAGCATGGCCGCGTGACGCGGCATCTGCCGGCGTGAACGGGACGAGGGGACGTGGTCGACATCGCGCAGCAGGCAGCGATCCATCCGGCATCCACTGGGGATGCCATGCCTGCGCGCGTCCCGCTCGTTGCGATCGACCCCGGCCAATGGCGCGCGCTGGCACAGCGTGCGATCGAGCCGAACGGATATTATCTGCCGGCCTGGGAGCTCGCCGTCAGCGCCACCGCGCGCGGCCGCACCTCGGCCTCCGCCCTGCCCGCATTCGACGGCACCTCGTCGCGGCTGATCGGGCTGATGCCCGTGATCTCGCTGTGGCGCTCCTTAAAGATTCCCCTGCCCGCGCTGGTGAGCGCGCATCCCTACGGCACGCTGTGCAGCCCGTTGCTCGACCGCGACGCCCCGATCGAAGCGGCGACGCGCCTGTTGCAGCAGGCTCGCAAGGCCGGCGCGCATGCGCTCGTGCTCAACGACGTCGCGCTCGACGGCGCCGCGATGCATGCGCTCAAGCAGGTCCTGGGCCGTGACGGCCTCAAGCCGCGCGTGCTCTCCTCCTGCATGCGCGCCAGCCTCGATGCGACGCAGGAGGCCGAAACGCTGCTGCGTGACGCACTCGGCACCAAGAAGCTCAAGGAGCTGCGCCGTCAGCGCCACCGGCTCGAAGAGCACGGCTCTGTGACGTTCGACGTCGCGCGCCGGCCAGATGAGATCGCGCCCGCGCTCGAAACCTTCCTGCAGCTCGAATCCAGCGGCTGGAAAGGCAAGCGTGGCACCGCGCTGGTCCAGCATGATGGCGATGCGGCCTTCATCCGCCGCGCCGTACCGGCTCTGGCCGAGACCGCGCAGTGCGAGATCATCACGCTGCGCGCCGGCTCGACACCCGTCGCCGCCGGCATCGTGCTGCGCCATCAGGATCGCGCCTTCTTCTTCAAGCTCGGCATCGACGAACGCTTCGCGAAATATTCGCCGGGCGTGCAGCTCACGCTCGAGCTCACCCGCCATCTCTGCGCTGATCCCACTATTGCCAGCGCGGATTCCACCGCGAGCGCCGACCACCCGATGATCAACCCGATCTGGCGCGGACGCTTTGCCATCGGCGACGTGCTGATCCCGCTGCGGCGGCACGATCCGGTCGTGGCGCTGGTGCACGGAGCGTTGCTCGGCCTCAACGCCGCGCACGAACGCGCGCGACGCATAGTACACTCAATAAGACGTGCGGGTCGCCCGGCTAGCTAGTTCGGGGCGCACCGCTCGACTGCTTCTAAGAGATTTTGAAGCAACTCCTCGAGGCTTTCAGCCTGAGTGGCGCAACCAGGAAGAGATGGGACCTCGGCCCAATAACCGCCCTCCTCCGCCTTGTGCACGATAATCTCGATCTTCAAGCTACTACTCCGCCGCCTGGGCGTTGATCTCCGCAGAGACCTGCCGAATCGCCTTTGCGAGCAGGTTCGGGTCCTGCGCGCCGGAGACGGCATATTTCTGCGCGAACACGTAGGTCGGCACGCCGGAGATGCCCTTCTCGGCGGCTTCCTGTGCGTCGGCCGAAACGCGCGCGACGTCCTCGTCCGTGGCAAGGCGCCTGCGCACGTCGTCGGCATCGAGGCCGACGTCTGCGGCCGCCTGCACCAGCACGTTCACATCGGTGAGATCGCCGCCATCGCGGAAGTACAGCTCCATCAGGCGCTGCTTCATCTCGGGCGCCTTGCCGATCGCCTCGGCCCACAGGATCAGGCGATGGCAGTCGGTGGTGTTGGGCTGACGCGCCACCAGCTCCGGCTTGTAGACCAGCCCCTCCTCGTTTGCGGCCGCGACGACGCGCCCGGCGATGCCCTTATAGGCCTCGACCGAGCCGAACTTCTGGGTGAGATAGGCCTCGCGGCTGATGCCCTCGCGCGGCACCCAGGGATTGAGGAAGAACGGGCGGAAGTTGAGCTTGACGGGGACATCAGGAACGAGCGCCAGCGCGCTCTCGATCCGGTGCTTGCCGATATAGCACCAGGGGCACACCACGTCGGAGACGACGTCGATCTGGAGCGGTTTGAGCGTGCTCATGTCAGGCGCCTCCTTCTGGCACTTTGGCTTTGCTCCAAGATAAGCCGAACCGGTCCCGAGGCAAGGGCACTAGGACATGGCTGCCGCCATCTGCTTCAGCCGCTCGGCGGTGCGCTCGTCCGCCGGGAAGAAAGTCTCCAGCGCCAGCTCCGACAGGGTGATGTCGACCGGCGTGCCGAACACCATGGTGGTGGAGAAGAAACTCAGGATCTCGCCCCCGTGGCGCAGCTTGAAGGGGATCGCGACATTGTCGCTCGACAGCGGCCCCGCGCGCGCCGGAATCGGGTAGCTCTTGAGATCGCCGTAGAGCTTGATCAACTCAGGATCGGCCGTCGCCTCGCATTGCCGGTGCAGCCGCTCCAACAGATGCCCGCACCATTCGGCGAGATTGACCGTGCGCGGCGCCAGCGCCTCGGGATGGAAGGCGAGCCTGAGCACGTTGAAGGGCTGGCCGAGCAGATGCTGTGGAATGCCGTCGAGCAGCGGCGCCACCATGCGGTTGGCCGAGACCAGGTTCCAGTGCCGGTCCACCGCGAGCGCGGGATTGGGCTCATGCGCCTTCAGCACGAGGTCGATCGCCTGGCGGGCTGACTTCAAGGCGGGATCCTCCAGCGGACGCTGCTGGAACGCGGGCGCGAAGCCGGCCGCGACCAGCAGCACGTTGCGTTCACGCAGGGGCACGTCGAGCCGCTCGGCGAGCCTGAGCACCATGTCGCGCGAGGGCGCGGCGCGGCCGGTCTCGACGAAACTCAAGTGCCGCGCCGAAATTTCGGCTTCGCCCGCGAGATCGAGCTGGCTCATGCGGCGGCGCTGCCGCCATTCGCGCAAATGGTCGCCGATATGAACCGGCTGGCTGTGTTCGGTACGGGCCGTGGATGCATGTGCGTTCATGACGAGAAACCTATCACGCAGATTTCGGCCCTTCCATTACCAGCGAGGTAATCGAACTGGCCCTCGGGCCGGCGCATCTTCGGTTGCAACAGGAGATGACCATGATCGCGCTGCTGCTCTACCGGACCGTCGCCGACCACCTTGTTCCCTTCGCCATGACGCTCGCGACCCGCATGCTGGCGCGCAGCCTCAACATGCCCGAGCCGCTGGTGCATTCGACCGGGGATTACGTGGTCGCTCACGTCACAGCCTTCGAGCACGGCGTTGCCAGGAGCCTCTGTCCGTTCCGCCTCGCCCGCTTGCTCCGCGCCTGGTGGCGCGGACGGCACTGAATTCCACCCCAGCCCAGCCAAGGAGACCTTCGATGATCGACGCATCCACCTTCCTCCGCCGCGCCCTGCTCGCCGATGCCATCTTCAGCGGCGTCGCCGCGCTCGGCTTCACCTTCGGCGCGAGCGCGTTCGCAGCTCTGTTCAATCTGCCGGAAGCGCTACTGCGCGAGACCGGCCTGTTCCTGATCGCCTACACCGCCCTGGTCGGCTGGCTCGCCTCGCGCGCCTCGGTGGCGAAACCTCTGGTGCTGCTGATCGTGATCGGCAATGCGGCCTGGACGGTCGGCAGCATCGCGCTGCTGTTCTCCGGCGCGGTGTCGCCGAACATCGCCGGCGAGCTCATGGTCGTGGCGCAGGCGATCGCCACCGGCGTGTTCGCGGAGCTGCAATATGTGGGATTGCGCAAGAGCGGCAGCGTCGCAGCGGCATGACGTCCTCGTGTCCCGGACGCGCTGCAGCGCTCTTGCGCTGCTGCGCAGAGCCGGGACCCATCTCGAAGCCATTCGACTGAGGCATGGGCCCCGGCTCTGCGGCGCGTCACTGCGTGCCGCACCGCGTCCGGGGCACAGGACCCCAAGAATCAAAACCGCCGCGCTCCTTTCGGAACGCGGCGGTCGGTGATGCTTGGCGTCAGTGCTCAGCTGTTGCGCAGGCCGTCGGCGGCGCGCTTCCACTGCGCGACGTTGTCGGAGATCATGCGGGTCGATTTCATCGCGGCCTGGCTGAGCTGGGCGTAGCCGGAGATCTCGCGCTGGACGCGCTGGCCTTCGGCATGCAGCAGGTCGCGCAGGCTCTCGAGCTCGGAGATCAGGTTCTCGATCTCGGCGAGCGAGGTGCCCGCGACGCGCTGGATCAGCGAGTTGACGTTGTTCACGGTGGCTTCCGCGCTCGGGTCGAGCGGCGGCGCATCGGTGGTGGTGGACGCCGGACGGCGCAGATAGGCGATGTCGTTGCGGACGAAGTCGCGGATGCCGGCCTCGACCTCCGTCACGGCGGCGAGGTTGGTGTCGACCGTCTCGGTCTCGGTGGCTTCGATCTTTTCCGGACGCATGGCGTTCATCGTTGTTCCCCTGTTCGCGTTGAGCGCAGCGCGAGTGTCCCCCGCACGACGACGTCTGTGAGGCTTCCCTATCAGGGCGTCCGATTTTGACCGCAAATGGGCCGAGATGCGGCAAGGGCGGACCATTCGGGGGTTTTGCCGTGGCGTATGGTTACGAGAGTCTGAACGGCGCGTCGGCGGATGATCGCGGCACGATCGGTGCTCGTCTCCCTCGCCCCGTTCTTACGGGGAGAGGCGAACCTACCAGCTCTTCTTGAATCCTGCCGACAGGCTCTTGTTGATCACCCCTTGCGAGGTCTCGCCGACCGAGCCGGAGACGGTGACGTTGTCGAACAGCTTTTGCTCGGCGCCGACCTTGCGCAGCCATTTGTCGTCGGTGGTCGACAGCGTCTGGCCGGCGGAGATGCTGGTGCCGGTGTCGGTGAGGGTGACCTTGGCGGACTGGTCGGTTTCGTAATTGCGGGTGGTGATGTGACCGCCGATGCCCGGGACCGCACTCGTGCCCTGCTGGTTGACGCTGTAGCCGTTCTGCAGCGTCAGCGAGGTGTCGCCGGAGAGCGGCACCGATTTGATCAGCGAGGCCCCGAGCTTGCTCTGCTCCGAACCGGGATCGACGCGGGCTTCCACCGCGGTCTTGTCCCAGATCACGCCCGCGCCGGGCGCGGTTGCCGTGGCCCAGGCACTGCCGGAGGATTGCGGCAGGCTGCCGCCATTGGTGGCCTTCTGCGCCAAGAGCTCGGACATCGTCCTGGGCTCGCTCGCCACCGTCATGTCGGCGCCGACCCGCGTGTCCCAGAACTCGAACACCGACTGCTTCACGGTCACCGCCGAGGAGCCGTCGGCGTTGGCGTTCGACGACCAGTCCAGACCGTCCTTGGCGGCGGCCTGGGCGCGCTTCTTGGCGGCCATGGGGTCAATGCCGGTGCCGGCATCGACCGCGAGCTGACTCCAGTCGAGCTTGTCGACGTCGATGCCCTTCATCACGTCGGGATCGTTGACGTCGGGGGCCTCCGCCACGGCCTCTGTCTCGGCCTCGTCGTCGGCCACGGCGGCGGGCGGGGAGAAGGGCGGAATGATCTGCGCCTGTGACGTCAGCGCCGAGCCCAGGATGAATGCGGCCGCCAGCACCGGCAGCCTGGCCCAGCCAAAACCTGTCGAGAATTCCATCGTCCTGCCCGCGAGCCCCAGCGCATGTTGCCCGCCAATATAAAGCGAGCCCTGGTGATGACCATGCGCCATTCGGTCGGCCTGCATCAATGCTGATCTATCGTTGCGAAATTGTGGCAATTCGCGTGGGCGAGACGCGAACCAACGGGCCGCGCGAAAGGCGCGCGCCCGGCGACGAGCGTCTTGATGCGACGGCATCCGGCGGGGCTGGAGGCCAGGACGTCGCAGCCGGCATCGTCATCGGTCCCGAACAGCGGGGCCCGTTGGCGTCCCCCCTGAAGCGCGATGATCATCATCGCGCTTCAGGTTGTTGTTTGCGCATGATCTTTCTCGGAAAACCGCTTCGCACTTGTCCGGATCATGCGTTAGCCGACGCTGGTCATCTTCGGCAGATGAATGGCGCGGCCGAGTGCCTGCTCGACGAGGTCGAACGTGTCGATCAGAACGCGCATGCTGACGAGCTTGCCCGCCCTGAACTGGGCGAACTGCGCGACCCGCAAGCTGATCGGCTTGTTGGAATCCAGCGCCGTCAGCGAATAGCGCACCATCGACGCCGCGGAATCGACGCCGAGCATGATGCTCTCGCGGTCGAAGCGGCGGACCTGGAAATTGTCGGCGAGCTGGCGGATGACGTCGAGCACGGCGTCCTTGCCCTGCCGTGCGCCGAGGAACGGAAACATGTCGATCGGGCCGTAGAGCGCCCATTCGACGTCCTCGTCGATCAAGGCCTCGATGTCCCCAAATTGCCGGTCGTTGATCGCGCGGTGCAACGCGCGCGAGAAACGCCAGAGGCTGTGCTCTGTCATTTTGGGCAGTCCTGAAGCTGGCTTTGCGGAAAAAACGGAAAACAACCCCATGCGCAGTCAGGCGCCGGGGCTCAACTCATTTGTATGCAAATAAAATACCCGATTTCGGCCAAAACGCAATTCACGTTTTCGCAATGCACAATTGATGGCGAGATGTGAGATTTGCAACAGAACCCCGTAATCTCCCGGGTTCCGGCCGCACGAGCGAGGGGTTCCGGCGGATGGACGGGGCTCAGTCCACCCGCGCGCCCGTGATCAGGGGGCCGATCTCGCGCTCCAGCACCTGCTGCACCAGGTCGTAGGAATCGATGATCTCGCGGATCTGCGCCACCAGGCCGCCGCGAAAGGTATAGAACACGGCCATGTCGAACTGCACGATGCGGTCGTTGCTGCGCTTCCTGAAATAGGCCTGCATGTAGGTCGCGATCTCGTCGCCCTCGGCAACGATGTGCGGCGCCTTGTAGCGGATCTCCGAATAGCGCGACCAGACCGTCTGCCAGAGCGCCCGCAATTCGGCCTTGCCGTGGCGCGGCACCATGTGCGGCAGCACGTCGATCGGGGCATGGGTGAGGAAGTCGACGTCGTCGGTGCAGCAGGACAGCGCGGCCTCGAGATCGCCCCGCGCAAAAGAGTCGAGCAGATGCAGCAAGCGCTGCCTGTTCAGCTTTTCAACCGTCATGCTGCTCCCGCCCCCGTTGGCCGTGGATTGCAAACGCTACCGTGGGCCTCGCGGGTCCATCAATCCGCAAAAACACAGGGTGCTTGCCAACTATGACGCGCCAGCGCCATGCCGCGTTCATGGGGTGCAATTGCGGGTTGCGCAAATGTTTGCCCGCAGGCTTTTGCACCGGGCGATGACGCCGCGCGCCTATCGGCGGGCGCGCCCGGCCAGGTGCTGGAACCCGGACCCATCCGCGCTCGTTGAAGGCCCAGCATCGCATCCGGAGGCATCGATCCATGAAATCGCCCCTTCTCACTGTGGCTGCCGCGCTTCTCATGCTCGGCGCGACCTCCGCCGCCAACGCCAAGGGCTGCATCAAGGGCGCCATCGTCGGCGGCGTCGCCGGCCATTATGCCGGCCACCACGGCATGCTCGGCGCCGCCGCCGGCTGCCTCTACGGCCGTCACCATGCCAAGGAGCAGGAAAAGCAGCGGCAGCAGCAGAGCCAGATGAACGGGCAGGGGAAGCTGTAAGCCTGCGGAAGACCTCGCCTGGTGTCTCTTTGATCCGGCATGCTCCGATGGTAAATTCCAGTCGCTAGCGCTGGAGTTGAGCCGGGCGAGGGGACAATGGACGTCGGAAAGCTCTCGTGGGGTGTCGTCCTCGCAATCCTGTTCCTGTGCTTCTTCAGCGCTTTCATCAGACATGCGTCCCACGCGCAGGGCGTCAAGTACAATTGGCTCGGCGTCCTGCTGTCGTTCTCGACGATCGGCCTTGCCATCTACCTCGTGTTCTTCCGCCAGCTCTGACGCAGCCCGCCGGCCGGGGAGGGCTATCGCATCTGGATCTCACGAGGACCGCGGGCTTGCTCCGCCTCTCCCGCTTGCGGGAGAGGCCGACGCGCCCCGGGCGATGCGAAAGCATCGTCCCGCGCGCGGCGGGTGAGGGCTCTCGCCACACAGGGAGTTTTTCCGCAATGCTCGACAATCCCGACGCGGATAGACCCCCACCCCAGCCCTCTCCCGCAAGCGGGAGAGGGAGCGCACCGCTGATGCCGCTACATCCGTACACATCAGATGTGGTATCCCCTGGCTGGGAGGGGCCAATGCGTGAGGCAACTCACATCCCGGACCTCCCCCTGCGGCTATCGTCATCCCAATGTCATCAGGGAGACGTGCCATGGCTGCCATCGCCACCGCCAGAAAGTCCCGCCTGCACAATGCGATCGAAGGCCTCGCGCTGACCGCGATCCTGCAGAGTTTCCCGACCTTCGCCGCCGCCGCCTTCCTGCTCAAGCTCGCCGGCAATCACGACCTCTCCGGCGATCCCGGCGTTGCCATCTTCGTCGCCATCGCCTCGCTCGCCCACGCCATGCTCGCGGTCACGTTCGGGCCAAGCTTCCCGCATTTGTTCAAGACCGTCTACGAACCGAAATTCTTCGAGGCCCATCTGTCGCTGTCCGACAAGATCACGGCCTGGCGCACCCAGCCCCGTGGCGTCGCTGCAACTGCTGACGATCGTGCTGCTGCTGTCCGTGATGGCGGTGGTGACGGCGAGTGTGGGGTGAGGGGGAAAGCGAAGCTTAAACTCTATGCCCTAGGCGTCGGCCGGTCGCGGGACGGGAATAAGTTCATATCGTTTGGGGCAGTCTGGGTCGCGGTCCTGCTCTGGTTTGTCAATCAGGCCAATCGCGAGAGAAGAAACCAATATCTTCTCGGTCAGAGAAACCAATAGATTCTCATATAGGCCAAGAATATTCTGTTCCAAAATAACCAGGCTATCGATGAGGGCCTGCGGTCTGAACAAGTCGAACTTATCGTTTTTTAGCTGCCAAGTCGGAAGCTGAATCTCGCGGTTCGCCAAGAGCCTGAAGTTATTGACCCTCATATAATAATTATCCTTCGGGTGCTCAAAGGCGTTCCGAATTTCTCCCCAAATGTTTATCCAAACCTCGTCGGCGCGAAGCATTTGAGCGAGGGGATCGGCTTTCCCAAAGGTCGAGGATGCCCACTTAGCAATGCGATCGAATGAGCCTCTCTTGAAATCTTGCGTAAAGAATGCAGGAAATAATTCCGAGATTGAATTCAATGTGTGGTTAGCGAGCAGAATTGTAGACCGGAAGTCGAGCTCTAAGTTCTCCACTATTGGCGTGGGCGGCGGAGACGGCCCCGACGCATAGCGAGAGTAGTCAGGCAGAATTTCGTCTCGCTTTGAATCAATCGCGTCTCGGAGCCCATTCACTAGACTTGAAACAGATAAAAGTGACGTCATCACTTCCCAGGCGATATCTTGAACTCGACGTTGTCGCTCCTCCCCTGGGATGAATTGTAAGAAATCTTCTGTCTGTAAGATTGTTCGTGCAACGATAGGATTTCTTGATCCCTTGGTCGTTACTAGAGTCTGCGCTATGGGTGCATCATCATGCTTCATCTCCGGGTCAATATCATTCGGCAGATTCACACGGATGATTTTATCTAGGCTAACCGTGTAAAGTCCATCTCGCCTTGAAATCATCGCAACAATTCGATCGTCTGTCCCGATACCCAGCGTCGCGAAGACTGCACCATCGCGTCGATCTTTGATTCTATCTTTGTCGATCATGTGAAGTCCAAATATCACCTTACCTCTTCTTCCACCCACCCCGCCGCCCCGGCATCCCGCCGCTGCTCTTCGGCGCCGGCCCGAACTCCGGGCCGGACTGCCGCGAATCCGTCGGCTGAATAATCCGGCTCGTGCTGCCGAACGGCTTGGCCGGCAGCGTCTGCTTCTCGCGGTAGGGCAGGGATTCCGGGCCGTGCATCTCGTCGAGATGCGGCTTGTGCACCTTCGAGCTGCTGCCGGTGCCGCTCGCCTTCAGCGCGGAGCTCACCGTTTTCTTCTTCATCGCGCTGACCGGCAAATTCGCGGAATCGCCGTACTTCCTGGTGCCGGCATAGGCGCCCGCCTTGCCGGTCACAGCGCGCTGCTTGGCGGTGGGATCGTCCACCACGGCGAGCTCCGTCGCGCGCAGGCGCTTGACCTCGTCGCGCAGGCGGGCGGCTTCCTCGAAGTTCAGATCGGCGGCGGCCTCGCGCATCCGCGTCTCCAGATCGGCGAGCACGGCTTCGAAGTTGTGGCCGATCGAGATGACGTCGTCGGTCATGTCGTGGCCGCCGACCTCGACCAGCACGTGGTCGCGCTCGTAAACCGAGTTGAGGATGTCGCCGATCTGCTTCTTCACACTCTCCGGCGTGATGCCGTGGGCGGTGTTGTACTCGACTTGCTTCTCGCGGCGGCGGTTGGTCTCGGCGATGGCGCGCTCCATCGAGCCCGTCATCTGGTCGGCGTAGAGGATGACCTTGCCGTCGACGTTGCGCGCGGCGCGGCCGATGGTCTGGATCAGCGAGGTCTCGCTGCGCAAGAAGCCTTCCTTGTCGGCATCGAGGATGGCGACCAGCGCGCATTCGGGAATGTCGAGGCCTTCGCGCAGGAGGTTGATGCCGACCAGCGCGTCGAAGGCGCCGAGGCGCAGGTCGCGGATGATCTCGATGCGCTCGATGGTGTCGATGTCGGAGTGCATGTAGCGGACGCGAATGCCCTGCTCGTGCAGATATTCGGTGAGGTCCTCGGCCATGCGCTTGGTCAGCACCGTGATCAGCGAGCGATAGCCGGCCTGAGCGGTGGCGCGCACCTCGCCGACGAGATCGTCGACTTGCGTGCGGGCGGGGCGGATGTCGACGGGCGGATCGATCAGGCCGGTCGGGCGAATGACCTGCTCGACGAACACGCCGCCGCTCTCGTTCAGCTCCCAGCCGCTCGGCGTCGCCGACACCGCGACCGTCTGCGGGCGCATCATGTCCCACTCCTCGAAGCGCAAGGGGCGGTTGTCCATGCAGGAGGGCAGGCGGAAGCCGTATTCGGCCAGCGTCGCCTTGCGGCGGAAGTCGCCGCGGAACATGGCGCCGATCTGCGGGATGGTGACGTGGCTCTCGTCGGCGAAGATCAGCGCGTTGTCGGGAACGTATTCGAACAGCGTCGGCGGCGGCTCGCCGGGCCGGCGTCCCGTGAGGTAGCGCGAATAGTTCTCGATGCCGGCGCAACTGCCCGTCGCCTCCATCATCTCGAGGTCGAAGGTGGTGCGCTGCTCCAGCCGCTGCGCTTCCAAGAGGCGCCCCTGGTTGTTGAGCTGGTCGAGCCGCAGCTTCAATTCGGACTTGATCGACTTGATCGCCTGCACCAGCGTCGGCCGCGGCGTCACATAGTGCGAGTTGGCGTACATCTTGATGAATTCGAGCTCGTCCTGCTTGTGGCCGGTGAGCGGATCGAACTCCTCGATGGTCTCGATGGTGTCGCCGAACAGGTTCACGCGCCAGGCGCGATCCTCATAGTGCGCCGGGAAGATGTCGATGACGTCGCCCCTGACACGGAAGGTGCCGCGGGTAAAATCGGCCTGGGTGCGCTTGTACTGGAGTGCGACGAGGTCGGCGATGAGCTGGCGCTGGTCGATGCGCTCGCCCTTCTTCAGCGCGAAGGTCATCGCGGTATAGGTCTCGACCGAGCCGATACCGTAGATGCAGGACACCGAGGCCACGATGATGACGTCGTCGCGTTCCAGCAGCGCGCGCGTCGCCGAATGGCGCATCCGGTCGATCTGCTCGTTGATCGAGGAGTCCTTCTCGATATACGTGTCCGTGCGAGGGACATACGCTTCCGGCTGGTAGTAGTCGTAATAACTGACGAAATATTCGACCGCGTTGTCGGGAAAGAAGTTCTTGAACTCGCCGTAGAGCTGGGCGGCCAGTGTCTTGTTCGGCGCCAGGATCAGGGCGGGGCGCTGCGTCTTCTCGATCACCTGCGCCATGGTGTAGGTCTTGCCGGAGCCGGTGACGCCGAGCAGCACCTGGGTGCGGTCGTTGCGCTGCACGCCTTCGACCAGCTCGGCGATCGCGGTCGGCTGGTCGCCCTTCGGCTGGTAGGATGATTTGATCTCGAAGCGCACGCCGCCTTCGGACTTCTCCGGGCGTGGCGGCCGATGCGGCGTCCACACCTTCATGGAGCCGTCGTTCTTGCGGAACTCCGGCCGGCCCTCGCGGATCAGTGACTCCAGCGCATCGGCCGTCGCCTTGACGCCGAGCGCCTCCATCTTGGAACGCGGCGGACGCGCCAGCGCCTCGGCGTCGTCCTCCTCCGTGGGAAGGCCGAGCTGCCGCGCCAGTTCCGGATCGAGCGTCGGGATCGTGGCGGCGGTGCCGTAATTGGCCTGCGGTGCCTCGTCGAACCCCTCAGTGGACGCGCGCGCGCCCGGCGGCTGCGGATTGGGCCGCAGCGGCATGGGCCGTGTCGAATCCTGCGGAAACTGCTTTTGAAGGTCTTTGGGCGTCGAGGCCCGCGCGCGATGTGCGGCGGCCTCGCCCCCGGCGCGGCGGTCGCGCGAATTGTCCGGCGGCGGCTGCAGCCCGGTGCCCGATCCAAGCCCGGCATCGCCGCGATTGATCGCGGGATTGAGCAGCTCGGCCAGCGCCGGCCCGATCGGCTGCACGTCAGGCCGATGCGCTTTGGAATTTGGCGCCTTCGAGTTCGGGGCCTTGGTTTTCGGGGATTTGCCGGATTTTTCGGGGGATGCAGGTTTCTTCGCCATGAGGCGAATATGGGACGAGTCCGCCCCGCAATAAAGGGCGAATGGCCGCCGCTATGCACGCTGCTGACAGCAGGTTGGCAGCAGGCGGGGCCTCACGCCGCCGGCGGCGGACCGGCGTCGTCCTCGCTCGCCTGATAGGGCTTGAGGATGTCGAGGTGGATGCCGCCGCAATCGGTGCAGCGCATGGTCCAGTACTCGCAGCCGGCGCGGCCGCCGATGACGCGGAGCACCGTCAGATCGCCGTCGCATTCCGGGCAGTTCGACAGCACATTGCGGGCGTAGATCCTCGGCCGCGACGCGTCTTCGAATTCGATGACTGACATGACCGGTTGCCCCCTTTACGCCGTGCTGTCCCTGGTTCGCTGGCCGTCCTGCGCGTCTATTCGCACTCGCTGTCGGTCCGACGGCGGAAGCGGTCGATGTGATGCTTGGCGTCGGCGATCGCCGCCTTCTGATCGGGCCAGGCGAAACCGACCTCCATGGCCGGAAACAGCACGCCGTCGATCGCGACGGGGCTCAGATCGGCACGGCGGATGCGGGCGTGCCAGAGGCCTTTGCCAGCCTCGAAAGATTCGATGTCAAAGCCGTCGTAGAGGGTCGTCATTGCAGTCCCCAAAAGTCTGTCTGGTTCGAGCGCCTTGTTTGGAGGGTCAGGGGACCACGTCTGCGGATGTGCGTATGTGAAGCCGTTCACAAGCGTCCGGCTTTTTTGCCTGGTGGAACGACTAGTTTCGGTTCCGCAAGGACGGTGCGCTCCCTCTCCCGCTTGCGGGGGAGGGTTGGGGTGGGGGTGTTTCCACAGAGGGAGTCCCAGTGTGGAGGGAGCCCCCACCCGGCGCTTCGCGCCGACCTCCCCCGCAAGCGGGGAGAGGTGCACCGCGTTCGGGGCTTGCTGCCTCGGCAAAATCTGGTTCGATCCAGGAAACTCAGTTCCGCGCCGCAGTGCGGCCGATCCGCCGCGGGCGCGCTGCGGGTTCCGCCGCGGCGCGCATGATCCAGCGCCGGAACGCGGCAAAGTCGCGCTGTTCGGTCTGGAAGCTGCGATAGAGCAGATACCAGCGCATGCCCTTGGGCACCGACAGGTCGAATGGCGCCACCAGCCGGCCGGCAGCGAGGTCGTCGTCGATATAGGGCCGGATGCCCATGGCGATGCCGAGCCCGTCGGCGGCGGCCTGCAGCGCCTGGCCGTAGAACTGGAACTCGGGCCCGCGCGCGCTGATCCGCGCGACGCTCGCGGCCTTCAGCCAGATCGGCCAGTCCTCGGGCGAGTGCGCAACCCGGATCAGGGTCGGTCCCTTCAAATCGGCCGGGCGCTTCAGGCCGCTGGCGAGGCGGGGCACGCAGACCGGCGTGAGATCGCCGGCAAACAGCGGCTCGGCGACGAGGCCGGGCCAGTCGCCGGTGCCGAGCTTGATGCCGCAGCTCCAGTCCTCGCCGAACGGCACCGACGCGCCGCCGGTGGTGAAGCGCACCTCGATGTCGGGCTCCTCGCTGCGAAACTCCGACAGGCGCGGGATCAGCCAGCGCATCGCAAAGGTGTGGCCGACGCCGATGGTGAGCACGCGGACGCTCGTCGGTGCCGTCACCTGCGCGGTGAGGCTGGCGAGCGCGTCGAAGATCGGCGTCAGCCCGCTCTGATAGGCGCGGCCGGCCTGCGTCAGCACCAGGCGATTGGCCTTGCGCTCGAACAGCGCGACGCCGAGCCGCTCTTCCAGGAGATGCACCATGCGGCTGACCGCGGCCGCGGACACGCTCAGCTCCAGCCCGGCCGCGGCAAAGCTGCCGGTCCGCGCCGCCGCCTCGAATGCCTTGATGCCGTTGAGAAACAGCAGCCGCCGCAAATGCAAGACCCCTGTGCAGAGACCCTCAGGAAAGCTGAGGCCAGGCCAAGATAACTCAGTTTGCGCGAGTGGAGCAAGCAAGGCACAACAATGAGAGTCATTCCAGATTGTGTTTCGGGCCGCCGCCGCTCTTCTTCGCCTCTCCCCGCTTGCGGGGAGAGGCCGGAATTTGCGCATGCAAATTCCGGGTGAGGGGGACTCTCCGCGAGTCCAACTCTCACCGTCCGCGCGGAGACTCCCCCCCCCCCCCCCCCCCCACTCCCCCTCACCCCAACCCTCTCCCCGCAAGCGGGGCGAGGGGGAATTGGCAGCCTGCGTCCCTTACGTGCCCATCACAGGAGATTCCCCACGTGACGCCCATCATGATTGCTGCCCTCGGATTGCTGATGGTCGCCACCGCGTTCCTGTCGGGGCTGTTCGGCATGGCGGGCGGGTTGGTCCTGATCGGGGTGCTGCTGGCCCTGATGCCGCTGCCGACCGCGATGGTGCTGCACGCGATCACGCAGATGGCCTCGAACGGCTGGCGCGCGTTTTTGTGGCGGGCGCATATCCGCTGGCGGCCGGTCGCGAATTACATGGTCGGCGCCGCCGTCGCGCTGGCGGCCTGGTCGCTGACCCGCTACGTGCCGGACAAGCCGACGGCGCTGCTCTTGCTCGGCATCACCCCGTTCATGGCGCGGCTCCTGCCCGCGAACATCAAGCCGAACCCTGATAGCCTCTGGCAGGGCACGGTCTACGGCACGATCTGCATGGGCCTGATGCTGATGACCGGCGTCTCCGGTCCGCTGCTCGACACCTTCTTCCTCGGCGGCGATTTCGGCCGGCGCGAGAAGGTGGCGACCAAGGCGATGTGCCAGCTCGTCAGCCATTTCACCAAGCTGATCTATTTCGGCGGCATCATCGACCAGGCCGCGAGCCTCGATCCCGTGCTCGCCGGTGTCGCGATCGCCGCCTCGATGCTCGGCACCACGCTGGCGCGGCGTATCCTGGAAGCGATGACCGACCAGCAATTCATCGCCTGGTCCAACAAGCTGATCACCACCATCGCCTGCTACTACATCGCCTATGGCGGCTGGCTGATGCTTCGCGCGCCGGTTCTGGCCGCCTTCGACAAGGGAGGTTTGCAATGAGCTGTAATGCCGATCCGCTGGTGCTGGACTTCGTCGAATGGGTGGCCCGCGAGCCGCGCGCCTATGCCGAGGTGATTTCGACCTGGAAGACCTCGTGCCCGCGCCTCACCATCTGGGAAGACGCAGCCGACCGCGGCTACGTCGCGCGCGAGACGATCGCAGGCCTCGGCCTGGTCATCGCGGTCACGGAAGGCGGCGAGAGGCTGCTGCGCACGAACGGGCGGTGACACCTCACCACATCGTCATTGCGAGCGCCAGCGAAGCAATCCAGAATGTCTTTCGCGGCGGCAGACTGGATTGCTTCGCTGCGCTCGCAATGACGGAACACCACCATGTCACTCAAGCTCTACGAACTCGTCGGCACCGACCCCTCGCGCCCGTTCAGCCCGTATTGCTGGCGCACGCGGATGGCACTGGCGCATAAAGGCCTTGCGGCGGATTCGTTACCCTGGCGCTTCACCGAGAAGAGCACGCTTGCGCCGCACGGCTCGGAAAAGGTCCCGGTGCTGCTGCACGACGACAAGCCGGTGGTCGATTCCTGGACGATCGCGAATTATCTGGAGGACACCTTTCCGGACCGGCCGTCGCTGTTCGGCGGCGACGGCGGCCGGGCCATGGCGCGCATGATCAACGCCTTCGGCGACATCGCCATCGTCGGCGGGATCTTCCCGCTCATTGTCGCCGACATCCCGCCTAATCTCGCCGAGATCGACGCGGCCTATTTCCGCACGTCGCGCGAGGCGCGCTTCGGCGGCAAGAGCCTGGAACAGGTGATGGCGAGCCGCGACAGCGGCGTGGTCGCCTTCCGCAAGTCGCTCGAGGTGATGCGCCAGACGCTGAAAAGGCAGTCCTTCATCGGCGGCGACGCGCCGAACTATGCCGACTACATCGTGTTCGGCGGTTTCCAATGGGCGCGCGTGGTGAGCCCGTTCAAGCTGCTGGAGACGGATGATCCCGTTTATGCCTGGCGCGAAAGACTGCTCGACGCGTTCGACGGCCTGGCGCGGACATCGCCGGGGCATCCGGTGTAGGGCGCAATCTCTCTTCAACGTCGTCCCTGCCTAGTGCGCAATTGCGCACGGGCGCAGGGACCCATACCGCGTGATTTATCGTGTGCGGGCGGTCGCAGTACCGAACCGCGAGTTTTCGCCAAACGTCTCGCCGGGGTTATGGGTCCCGGATCTGCGCTTACGCTTGTCCGGGACGACATTGGAGGTGTGGTGGTCCTTTCGCGCTCAATGGGCAGCGCTCGCCGCCTTCCGCAAGCACTCCCGGCACAGGCAATCCTCGCCCTCCAGCGGCATCGGCAGCTTGGCCGTTTCCTCCGCGCACCAGCAGGTCCCCGAGAGATCGCAGCCGAATTCGGTGCCGCAGCGCGCGCAGATGAGGCGACGCGGTTCCGGGGCTGAAGATTCTTTCGGATTTGTCATGATTTGCGTCGAAGCTTCGCCGTGATTTTCATGTCGGGTTCATCGGTCGTTGCAGTATATTAGGCGTTGCGCACCTATCAGGAAAGCGCTTGGCAACGCGCGAAGGACAGATCGATGGCCCGCGATTCGCAAGCCGCGCGCGTTGCGCTCAACCGTTTTGGCTTCGGTGCCCGCGGCGGCGCGTCCGGCGATCTCATCAACGCGGCCTCCGATCCGCGCGGTTTCGTGAAGGCGGAGCTTGCGCGGCCCAGCGGCGTGCTGCTGGAGGCGCCCGGCCTGCAATCGACGCCACAGCTCGGGCAGGCCGTCTTCGCCTATCAGGATCAGGTCAAGCAGGCGCGTGAAGCGGCGAAGGCGGCCGGGTCCACTGAAGCGCCGGCACAAGCGCCTGCCGATCAGAAGCCTGCCCTGCGCCGCAATCTCTCGCTGAACGCAGCGGCGACGGAAGTCGCGGGCCAGATGGCCGATGCAAAGCCCGCCGACAGCGCGGCGAAGCCGGAGATGCAGCCCAACATGGCTGCGCCGCAGCCCGCCAAGCCCGCCCCGCAGCCGCTCAACGTGATTCAGAAAACGTTCCGCGCTGAAGCGCTGGCGCGTCTGCAGCGTGCGACGCTGGCCGAGTGCGGCTTCACCGAGCGGCTCGTCGTGTTCTGGTCCAATCATTTCTGCATCTCCGCGAGCAAGGGCGAGCTGGCGCGAATCTGGGCCGGCGCGTTCGAGCGCGAGGCGATCAGACCGCACGTGCTCGGCCGCTTCGCCGACATGCTGAAGGCGGTGGAGCAGCATCCGGCGATGCTGTTCTTCCTCGACAACCAGCAATCGCTCGGTCCGGACTCGCGCGCAGGGCAAAACCGCAAGCGCGGCTTGAATGAAAACCTCGCGCGCGAGATCATGGAGTTGCATACGCTCGGCGTCGGCGGCGGCTACACGCAGGACGACGTCACCTCGCTCGCGCGCATCATCACCGGCTGGACCTTCGCCGGACGGCAGGGGCAGCTCGGCGCCCCCGGCTCCTTTGTGTTCAACACCAATGCGCACCAGCCGGGACCGCAGATGCTGCTCGGCAAGACCTATGAGCCGACCGGGCTCGCGCAAGGCGAAGCCGCGCTCGCCGATATCGCGCGGCATCCCTCGACGGCGAATTTCATCGCCACCAAATTCGTCCGCCACTTCGTTGCCGACGATCCGCCGCCGGCGCTGGTCGCGCGGCTGCGCGATGTCTTCGTCAAGACGGATGGCGACCTCAAGGCGCTTGCGACGGCGCTGGTGGATTCCGACGACGCGTGGAAAGCGTCGCTGACCAAGATGCGCAGCCCCTACGATTTCCTCGTCGCGAGCGGCCGGCTGCTCGCCCGCGTTCCGGAGGATCCCGGCGCTTATCTGAACAGCCTCAATCTGCTGGGCCAGCCGCTGTGGTCGCCGGCGGGGCCGAACGGTTTCCCGGATACCAGCGCCGCCTGGGCCGTACCCGAGGGCATGAAGCTGAGGCTGGATATCGCCGCGCAAATGGGCGCGCGGCTCGGCAACAACATCGATCCGCTCGACCTGCTGGAATTCGCGGCGGCCGATGCGGCCTCCATCGACACGCGCCGAACCGTCGAGCGCGCGGAGTCGCGCCAGCAGGCGCTGGCGCTGCTGCTGATGTCGCCGGAAATGCAGAGGAGATGATCATGATCGACTGCGTCGAGAACCGGCTCCTCACCTCGCGTCGCGGCCTCCTGCTCGGCGGCGCCTCGTTCGCGGCCTGGGCGTACCTGCCGAAATTCGCGCGCGCCGCCGACGGGCGCGATCCGCGACTGGTCGTGGTGATCCTGCGCGGCGCGCTCGACGGGCTTGCGACCGTCGCCCCGATCGGCGACCCCGACTATGCCGGCCTGCACGGCTCGATCGCGCTCACGGCGGATGGCGCCCATCCCGCGATCATGCTCGATTCATTCTTCGCGCTGCATCCCGCGATGCCGGAATTTGCGCGCATGTATCGCGACAAGCACGCCGCGGTGGTCCACGCGGTGGCGACGCCCTATCGTGACCGCTCGCATTTCGACGGCCAGGACGTGCTCGAAAGCGGCTATGCCGGTCCGGGCCGCGTGCAGTCCGGCTGGCTCAACCGCGCGCTGGAAGCGCTGCCGCGCGGCGAGCGCGTGTCGAGCGGTCTTGCGGTCGGGCCGACCACGCCGCTGGTGCTGCGCGGCAACGCGCCGACCGTCGGCTGGGCACCGGTGGCGCTGCCGCAGGCGGATGACGACACCGCGATGCGCCTCGTCGATCTCTACCGTCACCGCGATCCCGCGCTGGCCTCGGCGCTGTCGCAAGGCCTCCAGTTGGAGAAGGCCGCGAGCGGGGACGACATGAAGCGCAAGCCCGGTAACGCGGTCACCCAAATGCGTCAGGTGGCGCGGGGGGCCGCAAAACTGATGGCGGCGGACGACGGCCCGCGCATCGCAGCGCTGGCTTTCGATGGCTGGGACACGCATGCCAATGAAGGCGGCCCCGTGGGACGTCTCGCCTTCCTGCTCGGCGGGCTCGACGGCGCGCTCGCCGAATTCGAAACCGGTTTGGGCGATCGCTGGCGGGACGCCGTCGTCGTCGTCGCCACCGAATTCGGCCGCACAGCGCGCATCAACGGCACCGACGGCACCGATCACGGCACCGGAACGATCGCGCTGCTCGCCGGCGGCGCGGTGAAGGGCGGCCGTGTCATCGCCGACTGGCCGGGCCTCAAGCTCGCCAATCTCCATGAGGGCCGCGATCTCAAGCCGACCACCGACCTGCGCTCCGTGATCAAGGGCGTGCTGCAGGGGCAATTTGGCCTCTCCGATCGCGTGCTGGCGGAAACGGTGTTTCCGGACAGTGCGGCAGCGAAGCCGATGAAGGGATTGGTGGCTTAACCTCTCCCCGCTCTTTGCGGGGAGAGGTCGGATCGCGAAGCGATCCGGGTGAGGGGCATGGCACTCTATTGCCAAGATGGCAGTCCATCCGATTCGCACAACAACAGTGCGCCGGTGACACACTTCGCTTACAATTCACACCGAACCCGCGGAGGCCGCCCCTCACCCCACCCTCTCCCCGTAAGAACGGGGCGAGGGAGTGAGAGAGCGGTGCCTCCCTTACGATCGTCCGCCTTTGCAGGAGATTTAAGCAATGTACATCGCCATGAACCGCTTCCGTGTCGCCAAGGGCTCCGAGGCTGCCTTCGAGCAGGTCTGGCTCACGCGCGACACGCATCTGGACAAGGTGCCGGGCTTCGTCGAATTCCATCTGCTGCGCGGACCGGAAGCCGAGGACCATACGCTCTATGCCTCGCATACCGTGTGGGCAAACCATGCCGCGTTCGAGGCCTGGACCAAGTCCGAAGCCTTCCGCGCGGCGCATGCGCGGGCCGGCGATGCCAAGCCGGCTTATCTCGGCCATCCCCAGTTCGAGGGCTTTGAGGTGATGCAGACGGTGGGACGCGGCGCGAAATAACGCGCCGCTGCGCAACCGATTGCCCGCGCAACTCAGCCCAGCGTGATCCTGTCGATCTCCGCCATCTCTTCGGCACTGAGCTTCCAGGCGATCGCCTTCACGTTCTGCTCGATCTGCTCGACGCGGGTGGCGCCCGCGATCACGCTCGACACTTGCGGACGAGCGGCGAGCCAGGAGAAGGCGAGCTCGAGCATCGAGTGGCCGCGCGCCATCGCAAAGGCCTGCAGCTTTTCGACGATGTCCTCGTTGCGCGGCGTGACGTAGCGGTCGCGCAGCCGCTCCACCTTGCCGAAGCGGGTGTCGCCGGGTGCGGCCTCGCCTTTCCGGTACTTGCCGGTGAGGAGTCCGCTGGCGAGCGGGAAGAACGGCAGCAGGCCGAGCTTGTATTCCTGCGCCGCCGGCAGCAGGTCCTTCTCGATGTCGCGCACGACGAGCGAGTATTCGTCCTGGCACGACACGAAGCGGGCGACGTTCATCGCACGCGCGACGTACTCGGCTTCGGCGATGCGCCAGGCCGGAAAGTTCGAGTTGCCGATGTAGCGGACCTTGCCCTGGCGGACGAGATCGTCGAGCGCGCGCAGGCTCTCCTCGATCGGCGTCAGCGGGTCGTAATCGTGCTGCTGGTAGAGGTCGATGTAATCGGTCTTCAGCCGCTTCAGGCTGGCTTCGACCGCGCTCATGATGTAGCGGCGCGAAGCACCCTGCTTGGTGCCGTCCTCGGCCATGGGCTTGGAATATTTCGTCGCCAGCACGATGTCCTTGCGGCGATCGCCCAGGACGGCGCCGAGCACGTTCTCCGAGCCGCCCATGTTGGAGTAGATGTCGGCGGTGTCGAACAGCGTGATGCCGAGGTCGAGCGCGCGGTGGATCACCTTGCGCGAGGTCTCCAGATCCGTGCGCTGGCCGAAATTGTTGCAGCCGAGCCCGACCGCAGACACGCGAAGGCCGGAGGCGCCGAGATTGCGAATTTCCATGGAGAGATCCTGTCAGATGAGCGGCGGGCATTCTGACCACCACGCGCGCGAGCTGCAAGCTGCCCGTCGCGCTGCTGCCATGCCGGCAGCGCGGACAAAAAAATGCGGCCCCTGTCAGACGCGGCGACTGACGGGGACCGCTTTGGAGCGCTTGATCGGTGACGGGGGGCCAGATCAGACGCAGGTGGGAGCGTAGTCCCGCTATGTTACGCGCGGGTGACAGCTCGACTTATCCACAGGCTCCGCCGATCGGGGTCAGAAGATCTTGCGATAGACGATGAAGCCGGAACGCTCCGCGACCTTGTCGTAGAGGCGCTGCGCCGTGAGGTTGGTCTCGTGCGTCTGCCAATAGACCCGCGGCGATCCCGCCAGTTTCGCCCGCTCGTACACCCCATGGATCAGCGCTGCGCCGACGCCCTTGCCGCGCGCGCTCTCGGAGGTGAACAGGTCCTGCAGATAGCAGGACGGCTCGATCGCGGTGGTGCTGCGATGAAACAGGTAGTTCGTCATGCCAAGCAGCTTGCCGTCGCTCTCGGCGACGAGCCCATGCACCGGCTCGTAGGCGTCGAAGAAGCGCTGCCATGTCACCTTCGTGATCTCGGGTGCAAGCGCGGTCGGGCCGGAGCGGCCGTAGAAAGCGTTGTAGCCGTCCCACAGCGGCAGCCATTGATCGTAGTCCTGCCTGGTGACGGAGCGAATGGTGAGCGACATCTGGAATTCCCGCGATCGATGAAGCGTCATTCATACGGGATGATGGCCGCGCCGATCAATCGCGCCGTCGCATCACTCCGCGACGCGAAGATACCGGATCAGCTTGCGGCCTGTGGGATCGCGCAGCGAGCGGTAGTAGTCGGCGCGGGCCGGCGCGTCGGTGTGGCGCACGAGGTCGGTCACCGGGGTGTAGCTGAGCATGCGTCCGCCGTCGGGCAGTGCCGTGCAGACGAAACGCAGCACCTCGCCGGTCCGCAAGGCGATGTTGATCGGCGTGGCATCGCCGGTCCGCACCATCTCCATGCGCTGGGCGATGAAGATGCCGAGCTCGTCCTCGGGCAGCTCGAACGCGCCGGTGTCGCGGCCGTGATACATCAGCGCGATGAAGGGCGGCTTGCCGTCGGCGATCTCGTCAGGCACCGCAAAGTAATCGCGGAACGCGCGGTTGATGAATTCGGCGCGGGTCTCGGCGTCGAGCAGCACGATGCCGATGTCGACCTGGTCGAGCGCGGCCGAGAGCCGCGCCGCGGGGGCGTGGCTGCGGCGCTCGGCCGCGAACGTGCCGAGCAGCCGCTCGCGCATCAGGCCCGTGATTGCTGCGGTGAGTGCCGCAGTCGCGGCCAGGAGGCCGAGCCGGATCAGATCCGCTGCGGCATAGGCGACGCCGTGCTGGTTGAGGAACAGCAGCGCAGCGCCGATCACCGCGGCAGCCGCGGTGATCATGGCCGAGGCGACACCCGACATCGTGCCGGCGAGCGCCACGATGCAGATGAACAGCGGGGCAGGTGAGGGAAGGGTGATCACGCGATCGAGCGGCATCATCAGCAGCAGGGTCGCTGCTGTCAGCGCCGGACCGGAAATCGCACGCCATCCGAACCGCATGGGCCAGTCTCGCTCCTCCCGAACGAGATAAGGCCGCAACACTGGCCGATCGTTGCACGCATCCAACGCGTTTTCGCGCGGCGTGCTTAAGACGCGCTTGCCCGCAAGCGTAAGGCTTTCAGATGATTTTAGACCAGGCGCGCGTGCTTGAGGGGTTGTTGCAGCACAGGCGCATTCAGCGTCGAGGTCCCAGGCCCCTTGCGGGTGCCGACCAGGATCAAGAGTGACGCCGCCACCAGGATGGCCGCAGTCAGTGTGATTGCAACGACTACCACAGGTGATTTCATCGACGTCCTGTCGCGATGCCGGGCCGGCGCGGGTCACGCGGCGCCTTGAAGGCGGGACCAGGATGAAACGGGATCAGGCCGGCAGACCCATGGCCATGGTCGCCTTGGTCGACAACACCGTCAGGGTGACGATCAGGCAGAGCGAGAGCGCGGCGATCGCCAGTGAGGCCGCGACTGCATTGGTGAGCCGGGAAGACGCGACGGTCGCGGGATGGCCCTGAAAGCCTGCCGTGCCGGACGCCCGTATCATGGTCTAAATCCTTCAACACGCGAGCGAATCACCCGCGACTTTCCGGAATTTCCCAGTTTCAATCGGCAAGATTGCGGCGGCCATCGCGTTGAAAATGGCCAGATTGCGGCAAATATTACCTTTATGCCCGCTATTCGCCCGAACGGCGGGCTCCGCCGTCAGACGCCGGCGGCAATGCTGGCGGGGTCGTCGATGTCGGCTGGTCGCCAGTCCATCGCCACGAAGCCGGGGGCGGCTTCGACCCGCTGCAGCCAATCGCGGATCGCCGGGAAGGCCTGGAGGTCGAAGTCGCAGCGGTCGGCGAGATGGGTGTAGCCATAAAGTGCGATGTCGGCGACCGTGAGCTGGCGCGCGGCGAAATAGGAGTTGGTCTTGAGGTGGTTTTCCATCACCTGCAACGCGCCATAGCCGCGCTCCATCCAGTCTTCCAGCGAATGGGTCTGCAGGTCGCGGCCGCCCTTGACCAGCGAGAGCCAGAAATAGGCGGCGCCGATATTGGGCTCGAGCGCGTGCTGCTCGAAGAACATCCACTGCAGCGCTTCGGCGCGGTCGATGCGGTTCTCCGGCGCCAGCGGCGTGCCGACGGCGACGTACCAGAGGATGGCGTTGGACTCGGCGAGATAACGGTCCTCGCCGACCTCGAGCAGCGGCACCTGTCCCGAAGGGTTCTTGGTCAGAAAGTCCGGGGTGCGGCTCTCGCCGCGCAGAATGTCCACCTCCACAGCTTCATAGGGCACGTTGAGCAGCGCCAGCGCAAGGCGAACCTTGTAGCTGTTGCCCGAGCGTTGCATCGAATAGAGCTTGTACATTCTGAGGACGATTCCGAGGGATGGGAAGGTGCGATGCGTCCTGCCCACGCGCCGCGGATAAACAATGATGCCGATGCGAATCCGCCGCAAGGCCCGGCCCATAGAAAAACTCGAAAAGCCTACCGCACTGCAACGCTACGGAAGATCATTTCCGTGCGACCACGCTATTCAGTTCACGCTTGCGTCAACGCACCCAGGGCATTCTTCCGTGCATTGTGTGAGACAGTCGAGCGACGGCGCGATGCCGTGAAACGAGATCGCCGTCACGCCCGGGCTTGTCCCGGGCATCCACGTTCTCAGTGCGTCGTGGCAAGGCGTGGATGGCCGGGACAAGCCCGGCCATGACGGTGGAGAGGCGTCATCGCGCTCCGCAAAATTGCTCCGAGGACAAGCCTTCCGGGATATGAGCGATTTGCCCGGCAAAGTTGCGGAAAATTGCCGGAAATCGCGGCTTGAACCGCTCCAAATCCGTAAACTTTTGCGAGATCGGACCGAAGTTTCTTGCGGCGCAGCGGCACACGTTTTAGGGTGTCTCCATTCCCACAATCAGAGTCGTGACGACCCATGGGTTCACGACGCTTGTCAGGAGATGACGATGTCCTTCCTTGCCGCTGCGCTCGACCGTGTGAAGCCGTCCGCGACCATCGCGGTCACGGATAAAGCACGCGCGCTGAAAGCGGCGGGCCGCAACGTCATCGGCCTCGGCGCCGGCGAGCCCGACTTCGACACGCCCGCCAACATCAAGCTGGCGGCGATCCGCGCCATCGAGGCCGGCAAGACCAAGTACACCGCCGTCGACGGCATTCCCGAGTTGAAGGACGCGATCATCGCCAAGTTTCAGCGCGAGAACGGCGTCACCTACAAGCCGAACCAGATCATCGTCGGCACCGGCGGCAAGCAGGTGCTCTACAACGCGCTGATGGCGACCATCAATCCGGGCGACGAGGTCATCATCCCCGCGCCCTACTGGGTCAGCTATCCCGAGATGGTCGCGCTCGCCGGCGGCGAGCCGGTGCCGGTGGTCTGCACCGCCGCGACCGGCTTCAAGCTCCAGGCCGAGGCGCTCGAGCGCGCCATCACGCCAAAGACCAAATGGGTGATCCTGTGCTCGCCCTCGAACCCGACGGGAGCTGCCTACACGAAGTCCGAGCTGAAGGCGCTCACCGACGTGCTGGTCAAGCATCCGCATGTCTGGGTCATGACCGACGACATGTACGAGCATCTCGTCTATGACGACTTCCAGTTCACCACGGTCGCGCAGGTCGAGCCGAAACTCTACGACCGCACCCTCACCGTGAACGGCGTGTCGAAGGCCTATTGCATGACCGGCTGGCGCATCGGCTATGCCGGCGGCCCCGCGCAGCTGATCAAGGCGATGTCGACGATCCAGTCGCAGTCGACCTCGAACCCGTCGTCGATCGCACAATGGGCGGCGGTGGAAGCGCTGAACGGTCCGCAGGACTTCATCCCCGCCAACAACAAGGTGTTCAAGGAGCGCCGCGACCTCGTCGTCTCCATGCTCAACCAGGCCAAGGGGATCGAATGCCCGCGTCCCGAGGGCGCCTTCTACGTCTATCCGTCCTGCGCCGGAACGATCGGCAAGACCGCGCCGTCGGGCAAGGTGATCGGCAATGACGAGGACTTCGTCACCGAGCTGCTGGAGACCGAAGGCGTTGCCGTCGTGCAGGGCTCGGCCTTCGGCCTTGGACCCGCGTTCCGCATCTCCTACGCGACCAAGACCTCGGATCTCGAAGACGCCTGCAAGCGCATCCAGCGCTTCTGCGGAAATCTGCGGTAAGCTTGGCGCGACAAGAATTGAAAAAGGCCCGCTTCGTGCGGGCCTTTTTTGTTCTGGCAGGTAAGATGTGCGCGGGACAAGAAGCGCACCTCTATCCCCGTCATTGCGAGCGCAGCGAAGCAATCCAGAATCCCTCTGCGGCAAGACTCTGGATTGCTTCGCTGCGCTCGCAATGACGGAGGATCTGGCACCGTCGTCACTCTTGTGGCATAGACGCGCAACGCGGGTGGGCGCTCTTTGCTCGCATCACATCATCGCCGGAGACATTTCATGCGTCGTTCATTCATCTTCGCCGGGCTTGCCGTCGCCAGCCTCGTTGCCTCCAGCGTCAGCGGCAGTGCGCAGCAGCGGATGGCGCGGGTCGGCGTGCTCGAATGCCGTGGCGGCGCCAGCGTCGGCTTCATCGTGGGATCGGTGACCCATCTCGGCTGCGTGCTGCGCGCCGACGGCCTGCCCGACGATCGCTACGTGGCGACGATCCGCAAAGTCGGTCTCGACATCGGCATCACCCAGGAGACGGCTTTGGCGTGGGGCGTGTTCGCGCCGGTCGATCGGCTCGGCCCCGGCGACCTCTCCGGCAATTATGCCGGCGCGCAGGGCAGCGCCTCGGTTGGCGTTGGCCTTGGCGGCAACGTGCTGGTCGGCGGCTCCAACAATTCGATCGCGCTCCAGCCGCTCAGCGTGCAGGGGCAGGTCGGCCTCAACGTCGCCGCCGGCCTCGAGAGCCTGGAACTCCGTCCGGGCCGTTGAGTGCCAGGGCGTAGCTGGTTTCGCCTCTCCCGCTGGGGAGAGGTGGAACACGACCGATAGGCCGACCTGATCACATCAGGCACTATAAAACTTGATCGAACTGACGACGCACCGCAGCGACGTTTGATGCTTGCCAAATCTCGGGGACGGGCAGACCATCCGCGTTTGCCGACCCAATCATGGGCCGAGCTCCACACCAAGGAGGCGGCGAATGGGACAAGACGTCAGAAGTCCCCGAGGTCCACGGTGCATCGCGCTGGTGGGCCCTTTCCAAAGCGGTAAAACCACACTTCTCGAAGCAATATTGGCGCGAACGGGCGCAATCGCGCGCGCCGGCAGCGTCGATGCCGGAACTTCCGTCGGCGATGCGACGCCGGAGGCCCGTCATCACAAGATGACCGTCGGCCTGACTGCTGCCACCACGAGTTTCATGGGCGACAGCTACACCTTCCTGGATTGTCCCGGTTCCGTCGAGTTCGCCCACGACATGCGCGCCGCGCTGCCCGCGGTCGATGCGGCGATCGTGGTCTGCGAGGCCGACGAGAAGAAGCTGCCGCAGCTTCAGATCATCCTGCGCGAGCTGGAGGAGCTGAAGATCCCTCGCTTCCTGTTCCTCAACAAGATCGACCGCGCGAGCCAGCGCATCCGCGAGACGCTCGCAATGCTGCAGCCCGCCTCCCGCGTGCCGCTGGTGCTGCGCCAGATTCCGATCTGGAAGGACGATCTGATCGAGGGCTTCGTCGATCTGGCGCTGGAACGCGCCTTCATCTATCGCGAGCACAAGGCCTCCGAGGTGGTCGCGCTCGAAGGCGGCAATCTCGATCGCGAGAAGGAAGCCCGTTTCTCGATGCTGGAGAAGCTCGCCGATCACGACGATGCGCTGATGGAGCAGTTGCTCGAGGACATCCAGCCGCCGCGGGATGCCGTGTTCGACGACCTCGCCCGCGAATTGCGCGAGGGGCTGATCTGCCCCGTTCTTCTCGGGGCGGCCGCGCGCGAAAACGGCGTGCTGCGTCTGATGAAGGCGCTGCGCCATGAGGCGCCCGGCATTGCCGAAACCGCAAGACGTCTCGGCGTGCCCGAGAGCAAGGACGCGCTCGGCTTCGTGTTCAAGACGCTGCATTCGCAGCATGGTGGAAAGCTGTCGCTGACGCGGCTGCTCGCCGGCCATCTCGATGACGGTGCGACGTTGCAATCCGCCTCCGGCGGGGCAGGGCGCATCTCCGGCATCCTCGCCGTCAACGGGGCCTACGACACCAAGCGTGCTGCAGCCGAAGCCGGTGACACCGTGGCGCTCGCCAAGCTCGACCCCATCAAGACCGGTGACACGGTCTCGAACGGCAAGACCCCGCCGGCCGCGCTCGCCGTGGCAGAACCCATGCCCCCGGTGCTCGCGATGTCCGTTGCGGCGACTGATCGCAAGGATGACGTGAAGCTCGGCCAGGCACTGACGCGGCTGCACGAGGAGGATCCCTCGCTCGTCATCGTGATGAACGCCCAGACCCACGACACCGTGCTGTGGGGGCAGGGCGAGATGCACTTGCGCGTCGCCAGCGAGCGGCTCCGCGACCGCTTCGGCGTCAAGATCACCTCGCATCCTCCGGGGATCGGCTACCAGGAAACCATCCGCAAGCCGATCGTCCAGCGTGGCCGCCACAAGAAGCAGTCCGGCGGCCATGGCCAGTTCGGCGACGTCGTGCTCGACATCAAGCCGCTGCCGCGTGGCGAGGGGTTCAAGTTCGCCGAGAAAGTCGTCGGCGGCGCCGTGCCGCGCAACTACATCGGAGCGGTGGAGGAAGGCGTCGTCGACGGGCTGGCGCGCGGTCCGCTCGGCTTCCCCGTCACCGACGTGCAGGTGACGCTGACCGACGGCTCCTATCACAGCGTCGACAGCTCCGATCTCGCCTTCCGTACCGCGGCGCGGCTCGGGCTCAACGAAGGCCTGCCGCAATGCCAGCCGGTGCTGCTGGAGCCGATCCACGTGGTCGAGATCGTCTGCCCGACCGACGCCACCGCCAAGATCAACGCGATCCTGTCAGCGCGGCGCGGCCAGATCCTCGGCTTCGACACCCGCGAGGGCTGGAGCGGCTGGGATTGCGTCCGCGCCATGATGCCGGAGGCCGAGATCGGCGAATTGATCGTCGAGCTGCGCTCGGCCACCGCCGGCGCCGGCAGCTTCACCCGAACGTTCGACCACATGGCCGAAGTCACGGGACGTGCCGCAGACCAGATCATCGCCGCGCATCAGCACGCGGCGTGATCGGCTTCTAGCAAAGTTAAGGAGCGCACCACACCCCTCTCCCTCTCCTGTCCTTCCCGGGGAGGGGGTGGGGTGACGGGGCGCGTCTGCATGTGCGCCGTTTCCGGTCCAAGCTGTCCACCTATTATCGCGTACGGAGCGAACCTCTAACTTCCGTCATCCTGAGGTGTGAGTTGCGCAGTGCATTTGCACTGCGCGGCGAGCCTCGAAGGATGAGACGGCCCGGCTGCATCGGGGCCGTCTCATCCCTCGAGGCTCCCCACGCGACGCGTTGCGTCACGTGTCTCGCACCACAGAATGACGGATCACTCTTGCTTTCAGTTTTGTATGATGTATTTTACATCATTGTATATGTTACAGATATCATTTATAAGTGCTGGTAAGTGAGGCCAAGGTGATCACGTCATTTCAGATGCGGGCAGCCCGCGCGCTGCTCGGCATTGACCAGAAAACCCTGGCCGAGCTCGCCGGCGTGTCACTGCCGACCATCCAGCGGATGGAGGCCTCGACCGGCAATGTGCGTGGCGTGGTCGAGACCCTGATCAAGGTGGTCGAGGCGTTCGACCGGGCCGGCGTCGAGCTGATCGGCGAGCAGGTCCGCAGCGACAGTGGCGGGCGTGGCGTTCGCCTGAAGGAGCCCGGGCCGCCGCGCCGCGTCGGGGCATGATCGGGCGTTGATCATGCTCGGGATCAAGAAGGGCTAGCGCATCGTCGCACCTCGGCAACACGGGACGCGCGATGCTTCGGAGCATCGCGGGGCAGCGGAGCACTTTGCTGAGATGAGCATCACAAGCGATCATGCAGGCCGGCTGCACCAGCTGCGTCGGCCGACCTTTGCCGAACTATATCTGCCAAAGCTCGTCACGGTCTGGCGCGAAGGCTACGGGCTGTCGGATTTGCGTGCCGACGTCTTCGCAGGCCTGACGGTTGCGATCGTGGCGCTGCCGCTGTCGATGGCGATCGCGATCGCCTCGGGCGTGACGCCGGACCGCGGACTCTACACCGCCGTCGTCGGCGGCTTCATCGCCTCGCTGCTCGGCGGCAGCCGGTTCCAGATCGGCGGGCCGGCCGGTGCCTTCATTGTGCTGGTCGCCGCGACCGCCGAACGGCACGGCGTCGACGGCGTGATCCTGGCGACCCTGATGGCGGGGCTGTTCCTGATCGCCGCGGGCCTGCTGCGGGTCGGCACCTATATCAAGTTCATCCCCTATCCGGTGACGGTAGGCTTCACCGCCGGCATCGCCGTGATCATCTTCGCCAGCCAGCTGCGCGATCTCTCGGGCATCACGCTCGCGGGGAAAGAGCCCAGCGAGTTCGTGCCGAAGCTGCTCGCGCTCGCAGGCGGCCTCAGCACCGTCAATCCATCCGCGGTCGCAGTCGCAATCGTCAGCGTCGCCATCATCGCGGCCTTGCGGATCTGGCGGCCGTCCTGGCCCGGCATCCTGATCGCGGTCGTGTTCGCGGCCATCGCGTGTGCGGTGTTCTCGCTGCCGGTCGAGACCATCGGCTCGCGCTTCGGCGGCATTCCGCGGGAACTGCCTTCGCCGGCGTTGCCGGCATTCTCGCTCGCGAAGGTGACCGCCGTGCTGCCGGATGCGATCTCGTTCGCGCTGCTGGCCGCCATCGAATCGCTGCTGTCCGCGGTGGTCGCCGACGGCATGACCGGGCGCCGACACCGTTCCAATTGCGAGCTGGTGGCGCAAGGCGCGGCCAATATCGGCTCGGCGCTGTTCGGCGGCATCTGCGTCACCGGCCTGATCGCACGCACCGCGACCAATATCCGCGCCGGCGCCCGCGGGCCGCTGGCCGGCATGCTGCATTCGGTCTTCCTGCTGCTGTTCATGCTGATCGCAGCGCCACTGGCAAGCTACATCCCGCTCGCCGCGCTCGCCTCGGTGCTGGTCGTCGTGGCCTGGACCATGGCGGAGAAGCACGAATTCGCGACGCTGCTGCGCTCGTCCTGGGGCGATGCGGTGGTGCTGCTCGCAACCTTCCTGCTGACGATCTTCCGCGACCTGACCGAAGGCATCCTGGTCGGCTTCGCGCTCGGCGCGGTGCTGTTCATCCATCGCATGGCGGAGATGACGGGTATCGAAGAGCGCTCGCCGCTGGTCGCGGCCGATCGCCCTGATGACGGCAATGGCGATCGCGTTCGCTACGATCCTGCCCTTGCGGTCGATCGCGACGTGCTGGTCTATCGCATCACCGGCGCGTTCTTCTTCGGCGCCGCCTCGGCCATCGGCAGCGTGCTCGACGGCGTCGCCGACAAGCGCAAGGCCTTCGTGGTCGATTTTGCCGCGGTGCCGTTCCTGGATTCGACCGCCGCCAACGTGCTCGGCCGTGTCGCCGCCAAGGCGCACCGCCAGGGTATAAGGCTGTTCATCACGGGGGCCTCGCCCGCGGTCCGCCGCGCGCTGCTCACCCATGGCGTGACGCCGCCGCGCGCGCGCTATCGCCAGAGCCTCGAGCGTGCCATTGCCGACATCAAGGGCGGGGCGGCCGAGGAGCCAGCCCCGAGCTGACGTTGCGGCGCCCGCGCGCTTGACAGGGCGGGCACGACGCGAAATGGATCGCCTCGGGAATACGACCTCGAGGACAAGATGACCGCGCCCAAAGCTCCTGCAGCCTGTCTGATCGGATGGCCGGCCGCGCATTCGCGCTCGCCGCTGATCCATCATTATTGGCTGCGTACGCTGGGCATTGAAGGCGGCTACCTCATCGAGGCGGTGCCGCCCGAGGACTTGCGGGATTTCGTCCTGCGGCTGTCCTTGCGCGGCTTTGTCGGCGCCAACGTCACCCTCCCGCACAAGGAAGGCGTGCTGGCGCTGTCGACGCCCGATGCCCGCGCCAGGACCGTGGGCGCGGCCAATACGCTGTGGTTTGCCGATGGCGAGCTGCGCTCGACCAATACCGACGTCGAAGGCTTCATCAACAATCTCGATGCCAGCGCACCCGGCTGGGACGCAGCCGACGAGGCACTGGTGCTGGGCGCCGGCGGTTCCTCGCGTGCGGTGGTGTTCGGGCTGCTCGAGCGCGGCATCAAGCGCGTGCATCTCGCCAACCGCACCATCGCGCGGGCCGAGGCGCTGGCGAAGCAGTTCGGGCCGAACGTGCATCCCGTGACATGGGACGCGATCGACGGCGTCCTGCCGCGCGCAAGACTTCTCGTCAACACGACCTCGCTTGGCATGCACGGCCAGCCGTCACTGGATGTCGACGTCGCGCGCCTGCCGCAGGCTGCGGTCGTTACGGATCTCGTCTATGTTCCCCTGGTGACGCCGCTGCTGGCCGCGGCAACAGCGCGCGGCCTGAAAACTGCCGACGGGCTCGGCATGCTGCTGCATCAGGCGGTACGCGGCTTCGAGCTGTGGTTCGGCCGGCGGCCGGAAGTCACGGCCGAGCTGCGCGCGTTGGTCGAGGCCGATCTCACAAAGACTTGAGAGAATAGCGCGGGCCTTCCGGAGTTCTCGATTCCTGTGGGGACAATCGGAGACCGTCATGTCTGTTCAACGTGCAACTTTCACACGTCCGCTGCTCGCCGTCGCGATGGTGGCCGTCTCGACTTACTGTGCCCTCGCCCAGAAAGCGCCGGTGCCGATGCGGGTGCGCGGCACCATCGAAGCCGTCAACGGCGACACGATGCAGGTCAAGTCGCGCAGCGGCGAGGACGTCAAGCTTCGCTTTGCCGCCGACATACGCGTGTCGGGCATTACCAGGATCTCGCTCGCCGACATCAAGGTCGGATCCTTCGTCGGGGCGACCACGGTGCCGGGACCGGACGGCGGCCAGAACGCCGTCGAGGTGCATGTGTTTCCGGAAGATATGCGCGGCACCGGCGAGGGTTCGAGGCCCTATGATCTCAAGCCCAACTCCAGCATGACCAACGCGACGGTGGCGGAGAGCGTCGTCGGCAACGACGGCCATACGCTGCTGGTCAAGTACAAGGACGGCGAGAAGAAGGTGTTCGTCGCCGACAACACGCCGGTGGTGACCTTCGTGCCCGGCGACAAATCCGACCTAAAGGTTGGCGCCAAGGTCATCGCCTTCATGAAGCAATTGCCGGACGGTTCGTTCGAGACCAATCGCGTCAGCGTCGGCCGCGACGGCCTGACGCCGCCGATGTGAGTCGGAGCTGCCCGCCACACTCTCGGTGTCGTCCCGGACAAGCGTCAGCGCAGATCCGGGACCCATAACCACAGGAAAAAGTTGTTGCGCAAAGCAGGTCACTCCGAGTCCCCGTAGCCACACCCGCCTGTGGCTATGGGTCCCGGATCGGCGCGCGCTTGTGGCGTGCTTGTCCGGGACGACGGTGGAGATTGAGGCGGAGATCTTCGATCAAGCCGAGATCTCGTAGGGTGGGCAAAGGTGCAAAGCGCCGTGCCCACGTCCTTCTCACATTCACGCGCAATGGTGGGCACGCTTACGCTTTGCCCACCCTACGGCACCACCTCTGCGGTTACACCGCGATCACGTGATCGTCGATCTCGTCGATCCGGTTGACGCCGCACAGGCCCATCGTGGTGAGCAGCTCCTTCTGGATGATGTCGATCGCCTTGGCGACGCCGGCCTGGCCGCCGGCGCCGAGCCCGTAGGCATAGGCGCGGCCGATCATGCAGGATTTTGCACCGAGCGCGAGCGCGCGCATCACGTCCTGGCCGGAGCGGATGCCGCCGTCGAACATGATCTCCATCTTGTCACCGACCGCATCCGCGATCTCCGGCAGCACCTCGATCGAGGACGGTGCGCCGTCGAGCTGGCGGCCGCCATGGTTGGAGACGACGAGCGCCTGCGCGCCGGTCTTGGCGGCTTCCTCGGCGTCCTCGACGTCGAGGATGCCCTTGATGACGAGCTTGCCCGGCCAGATGCTGCGGACCCACTCGACGTCCTTCCAGTTCAGCGAGGTGTCGAACTGCGAGGCCGTCCATTCGGCGAGGCGGTTGAGATCCTCGGTGTTCTTCACATGGCCTGCGATGTTGCCGAAGGTGCGGCGCTTGCCCTGCAGCACGCCGGAAACCCAGGTGGGCTTGCTGGCGAAATCCAGCAGCTTCGACAGCGACCATTCCGGCGGCACCGTCATGCCGTTCTTGATGTCGGCGTGGCGCTGGCCGATCACCTGCAGGTCGACGGTCAACACGAGGGCGCTGCACTTGGCCGCCATCGCGCGCTGGATCAATTCCTTGATGAAGCCGCGGTCCTTCATCACGTAGAGCTGGAACCAGAACGGCTTCTCGACATTGGCGGCGATGTCCTCGATCGAGCAGATCGACATCGTCGACTGCGTGAACGGGATGCCGGCGGCCTGCGCGGCGCGGCAGGCGTGGATCTCGCCGTCGCCATGCTGCATGCCGAGCAGGCCGACGGGCGCGAGCATCAAGGGCATGGTCGAGCTCTCGCCGAGGATCGTGGTCGAGGTGTCGCGCTTGGAGACGTCGACCAGGATGCGCTGGCGGAACTTGATCGCCTGCATGTCCTCGCGATTGGCGCGCAGCGTTTCCTCGGCATAGGAGCCGCGGTCGCAATAGTCGAAGAAGGCCTTCGGCACGCGGCGCTTATGCAGCGCGCGAAGATCGTCGATACAGGTGATATGTTTCATGATCGTTCCCCGGCCCGTCTTTGACTCAAGAGTCTTGCATCGGAAGATTTCGGGGTCATCTAGCATGGTTGGATGCGCAGCCAAATCGTTTGCAGAAGGTTTTGCAGGAGAGCGCCATGACCAAGCCGCACGCCGGACCTTCGCCCGAAGAGATCAAGGAGAAGCATGATCTCGAGGAAGCCCTGGAAGAGGGGCTGGAGGAGACCTTTCCGGGGTCCGACCCCGTCAACGTCACCCAGCCGGCGCCGAGCCGTGGGGACGGCCACGTGAAGCGCAGCAGCTAGGGCCGGTTCCGCCCGATTCCGCCGCTATCGCAGGAAATACAGTGTTAACAATGCGTTATCGGGGCCGCGGCGCACCCGGTTCCGTAATGATTCATCATATTTTTTGAAGCCAAGTTAGCCGCGCAAGGCTTATAAGACCCCAGCAAATCAGGGATGCGGGGCCCGTTCGGGCATCCCGTGGTTGTCTAAGGGGATCCCCTGGTTGTTGCGTTGGGGGACGATATGAGTCGCAAATATTTCGGGACGGACGGGATTCGGGGCCGCGCCAACGGACTGATCACGCCGGAGCTCGCGCTCAAGGTCGGCCAGGCCGCAGGCCTTGCGTTTCAGCGCGGCGACCATCGCCACCGGGTCGTGATCGGCAAGGATACCCGCCTGTCCGGCTACATGATCGAATACGCCATGGTGGCGGGCTTCACCTCGGTCGGCATGGACGTGCTGCTGGTCGGCCCGATGCCGACGCCGGCGGTCGCGATGCTGACCAAGTCGATGCGCGCCGACCTTGGCGTGATGATCTCGGCCTCGCACAATCTGTTCGAGGACAACGGCATCAAGCTGTTCGGACCGCAAGGCTTCAAGCTTTCCGACGACGTCGAGAGGCAGATCGAGCAGCTGCTCGACGAGCCCATCGACAAGCGTCTTGCGCAGAGCGCGAGCCTGGGGCGCGCCCGCCGTATCGACGGCGTGCATGACCGCTACATCGAATTCGCCAAGCGCACGCTGCCGCGCGACCTGTCGCTCGACGGCCTGCGCGTCGTGATCGATTGCGCCAACGGCGCCGCCTACAAGGTGGTGCCGGAAGCGCTCTGGGAGCTCGGCGCCGACGTCGTGCCGATCGGGGTCGAGCCCGACGGCTTCAACATCAACAAGGATTGCGGCTCGACCTCGCCGGAAGCGCTGTCGAAGAAGGTGCGCGAGATGCGCGCCGACATCGGCATTGCGCTCGACGGTGACGCCGATCGCGTCATCCTGGTCGATGAGCGCGGCCATGTCGTCGACGGCGACCAGTTGCTCGCGGTGATCGCGCAGAGCTGGAAGGAAGACGGCCGTCTGTCGCGTCCCGGCATCGTCGCCACCGTGATGTCAAATCTCGGGCTGGAGCGCTTCCTGAAAGGGCAGGGGCTCGATCTCGTGCGTACGCCGGTCGGCGACCGCTACGTGCTCGAGCAGATGCTGAACGGCGGCTACAATCTCGGCGGCGAGCAGTCCGGCCACATCATCCTGTCCGACTACGCCACGACGGGCGACGGCTTTGTGGCTGCATTGCAGGTGCTGGCCGTGGTGCAGAAGTCGCGCCGGCCCGTCTCGGAAGTCTGCCACCGCTTCGATCCGCTGCCGCAGATCCTCAAGAACGTTCGCCACAAGGGCGGCAAGCCGCTCGATAATTCCGACGTCAAGTCGGCGATCTCCGACGGCGAGAAGCGCCTCAACGGCCACGGCCGCCTCCTGATCCGCTCCTCCGGCACCGAGCCCGTGATCCGCGTGATGGGCGAGGGCGAGGACCGCATCCTGGTCGAGGACGTCGTCGACACCATCGTCTCGGCGTTGGGCCAGGCCGCGGCGTAAGGCCGTTCTTACCCTCCAGGGGAGGGTAGTGACGAGAGCACCCGCGCATCCCAGCCATTTGCGATTGGCGCTGGTTCCTCCGCGCGTTGCATCGTACCTGTGAGGTCGCGGCAATCTGCCGCGCCGGGATGCTGCATTGAACAAGCCTGTCGTCGTCTCCGAGGAAGCGCTGACCGAGCCCGTCGTCGTCAGTGATGTCGCGCCTGCGGCCAAGGCCGCCGGCCCGGCCTATGTCGTGCTCGCCGGCATCAGCGTCTCGCACTTCCTCAACGACACCATGCAGTCGCTGATCGCCTCGGTGTATCCGATCCTGAAGGACACCTACGCGCTCGACTTCGCGCAGATCGGCATGATCACGCTGGCCTTCCAGTTCACGGCCTCGCTGCTGCAGCCGGTGGTCGGGCACTACACCGACAAGAAGGCGCAGCCTTATTCGCTGGCGATCGGCATGGCCTCGACCTTCTTCGGCCTGCTTCTGCTCAGCGTCGCGCAGCAATACCTCGTCATCCTCGTCGCGGCCGCCTTCGTCGGCCTCGGCTCCGCGGTGTTTCACCCGGAATCGGCGCGCATCGCGCGGCTCGCCTCCGGCGGCCGCTACGGCTTTGCGCAATCGGTGTTTCAGCTCGGCGGCAGTTTCGGCACCTCGATGGGGCCGGTGCTGGCGGCCCTGATCGTGGTGCCGTTCGGGCAGGGCAGCATCGCCTGGTTCTCCTCGATCGCGTTCCTGGCCATCGTCATCCTCTGGCGCATCGGCCGCTGGTACGCGCCGCAGATCAAGGCCAAGAAGACGGCGGCGGTTCAAGCCCATCCCGACGCGCCGAGCTCGCGCCGTGTCGTGATCGCATTGCTGGTGCTGGTCGCGCTGCTGTTCTCCAAGCAGCTCTACGTCTCGAGCCTGTCGAGCTACTACATCTTCTATCTGATCGACCGTTTCGGCGTGTCGACGCAGGCCGCCCAGATCTATCTCTTCATCTTCCTTGCGGCGAATGCGGTCGGCGCGTTCTTCGGCGGTCCTCTCGGTGATCGCTTCGGCCGCAAGATCGTGATCTGGATCTCGATCCTGGGCGCGCTGCCGTTCACGCTGGCGCTGCCCTATGCCGGGCTCGTCGCGAGCGCCGTGCTCAGCGTCATCATCGGCCTCATCATCTCCTCGACGACGTCGTCGATCATCGTCTTCGCGCAGGAATTGGTGCCGCATCGCTTCGGCATGATCTCCGGCGTGTTCTTCGGCGTCGCCTTCGGCATCGGAGGGCTGGGGGCCGCCGTGCTCGGCAAGCTCGCCGACCACACCTCGATCGAGTTCGTCTACCAGGTCTGCGCCTGGCTGCCGGCGATCGGCCTGCTTGCGGTGTTCCTGCCCAGGCTGCCGCGGCACGTGCGTTAATTTTTCCTCGTTCGTTGCAGCGCACCTTCACACATCGTTAGCAATTGCCGGCGTGAGGCGATGCGTTTTTGCAACGCTTTCCGTCCGTCCGCGCGAGAGTAGAGAAAAAATCAACCTTAAAAATTAGGGTTAAGTGGCGCTTAAACATTTGGTGCCATCGTCCTCCCCGTGAGTTTCCAGAACGTGAGGCGCTCGTATTTAGCCTCACCGGCCATAAGGACGAAGCCAATGCGTAGCGTTAAGTCTCTCCTTGCCGCGGGTGCGGCAACCCTGATCTCGTCGATGGCGTTCGCCGCCGATATGCCGATCGCGGCGCCCCCTCCCATGTACGCGCCGCCCGCTCCGCCCGCCGACTTCGGTGGCTGGTATCTGCGCGGCGACATCGGCATGACCAATCAGAGCGCCAAGCGCATCGATAGCGCCCTGCCGGCCGGCTATTCCAAGACGACGGAAGGCCTCGGCTTCGACTCTTCGCCGCTGTTCGATCTCGGCGTCGGCTATCGCTTCAACAACTGGTTCCGCGCCGACGTGATCGGCCAGTACCGTGGCAAGTCCAATCTGCACGGCAGCGACAACGTCGTCGGCCCCGGCTTCGTCGGCGTCAACAACTATAGCGGCAGCAAGTCCGAGTGGGTCGTGATGGCCAACGCCTATGTCGACCTCGGCACCTGGTGGTGCGTCACCCCGTTCATCGGCGCCGGTGTCGGCGGCTCGTACAACAAGATCAGCGGCTTCCGCGACGACGGCGTGTCTTTCAACCCGCTGCTCAGCAACAGCGTCGCCTACTTCGCCGACAACGGAAAGTGGAACTTCGCCTGGGCCGCCCACGCCGGTCTTGCCTACAAGGTCAATCCCGGGTTCACCGTCGAACTGGCCTACAGCTACATGAACCTCGGCGACGCCGCGCCCGGCAACTACCGCCTGTTCGACAACAGCGCCTCCGGCCCGACCTCGATCAAGATCAAGGAGCTCACCTCGCACGACGTCAAGCTCGGCGTACGCTGGGACCTCAACAGCCCGCCGGTCTACGCGCCGCCGCTCGTCACCAAGGGCTGATCGACAGCCTCGTCGGTTAAGGTTTGCTAACGGCGCGGGATCATCCCGCGCCGTTTTGCTTTGCGTATTTTTCATGGCGAGCAGCGACGAAGGCGTCGGACGCAACCATTGGTTAAGGTTAACGAGCCATGATCACCAGCGAAAGTTCGAGTTCGATGGAGCGTTGCGATGCGTGGGCTTTTGTTGGCGGCGGTGATGTTGGGGACGGTGTCTGCCGCGCACGCGGCCGATATGCCTGATCTGCCGATCCTGCGCGGCGGCTTCACCGACGGTCTGTCGAAGTCGTCCGTCAATTGGGATGGCTTCTACGTCGGCGGTCAGTTCGGCTATGCCACGTCCGAGATGGACTTCAGCCGCGCTCCGAAATCGATGACGGATTTCATGCTGCGCGACAGCATCCTGCAGGCTCCTGTTGGAGGATGGTCGCTGCTGCCGAAGAACCACGTCCAGACCACGGGCTTCGGTGCTTATGTCGGCCGCAACTGGCAGTTCTACGACGCCGTGATGGGCGTCGAAGCCAACTACAGCTACATGAACAATCTCGGCAGCTCCGCGAGCGATTCCATGACGCGGTTGATCCCAGGTGAAACCGCGCCGACGAATCATCTCTACACCTACGACACCACGCTTGGCGGCGGCGCTTCGTTGCAGCTCAAGGACTATGCGACCTTCCGAGGCCGGATTGGTTGGTCCGGCGGAGACTTCATGCCCTATGCGTTCGGTGGTCTTGCGATCGGACGTGCCGAGGTCTCAAGGTTCGCGACCGTGTCGTATCTGAAATACGACGACTTCACGGACCCCAACACCGGCGTCACGTCTCGCTCGCTCGCGGGCTCCGGCTCGATGACTCAGACCGAGCAGCGCGTGAACAGCTTCATCTACGGGTGGACGGGCGGCATCGGCATCGAATACGCGCTGCTCGACTGCGTGATCCTGCGCGGCGAATGGGAGCACGTCGGCTTCTCCAACGCCAAGAACATCTCCGTCAACCTGAACAATTTCCGCGTCGGTGCAGGCTACAAGTTCTAGGCCCGTGTCTGCGGCCGGTTGACACGGCTGCGTCGTCCTGATGCTCTGTCGCTCCGAAGCAGGGCGGCAGCGATGAAGATCTACGGCGACAGCAATTCCGGAAACTGCCTGAAAGTGAAGTGGGTCTGCGATCATCTCGCATTGCCCTATCAGTGGATCGAGGTCGACACCCGCAAGGGCGAGACGCGTACGCCGCAATTCCTCGCCATGAACGGGGCCGGCCAGGTGCCGACCGTCGCCTTCGACGACGGCCGCACGTTGGCGCAGTCCAACGCCATCATCCGCTATCTGGCCCGCGACAGCGCGCTCGTTCCGCGCGACGCCCTCACGGCGGCCAAGATGGACGAATGGCTGTTCTGGGAGCAGTACAGCCACGAGCCCTATATCGCGGTGTGCCGTTTCCTCCTCGTCTATCTCGGCAAGGACGCCTCCGAGCTCGACCCCGACAAGGTCAAGCGCGGCTATGCGGCGCTGGACCGCATGGAGCAGCACCTTTCGGCCAGCCGGTTCTTTGCCGGCGAGGCGGTATCGCTCGCCGACGTCTCGCTGCTCGCCTATACCCGCGTGGCGCACGAGGGCGGCTTCGATCTCGGTCGCTATGGTTCTATCCGCCGCTGGATCGGAGAGACCGAGGCGTTTCTCGGCCTGCCGCCGGTGCGCTGATTCCTGGAGTTTCCATATGACCGACAAGTCCGTCTCGATCCGGCCAGCGCGCCGGGAGGATGTCCCCGTGATCGTGGCGATGCTCGCTGACGACCATCTCGGGCGCGCGCGCGAGCGCGTCGAGGATCCGCTGCCCGCGCCTTATTACGCGGCATTCGAGCGCGTTGAGCGCGATCCGAATTTGACGCTCGTCGTCGCCGAGAGCGAGGGCAGGGTGGTCGGCTGCCTGCAGCTGGCCGTTCTGTCTGGCATCAGCTCGCAAGGCGGCGTGCGCGGACTGCTCGAAGACGTGCGCGTCGCCACCGATTGCCGCAGCCGCGGCATCGGCGAGCAACTGGTGCAATGGGCGATCGCGGAAGCAAAGGCGCGCGGCTGCAATCTGGTGGAGTTGCTGACGCATGCGAGCCGCATCGACGCGCAACGCTTCTACAAGCGGCTCGGATTCACAGGCAGCCACGTCGGTATGACTGTCCGCTTTTGACGCAGCATGCTCGTGCGTTGCTCGAACAGCGAAATCGGATCGCGCATTCGTTCATATTAAGAGCCGGTAAACTACCCGTCTGTCGTTCATGTTGAACGAGGAACGAACGGTGCTAGGGCAGCGTCAGACACCGGGCTCGGTCGGTTCGGGGATTTCGATGACAAGCTATTCAATCATCAAGGTCGGCAACGACTACGTCGTGCAGGCCAATGACAAATGCATTTTGAAGGTCGGCAGCCGCCGGCGGGCCGCGCAATTGATCAGCGATGCCACGGACTTGCTGAACGCGCTTGCCGTGGTCGAGTCCCCCGATATCGCCCTGGACGAGCCATCAATCCCACGTGAGGCTCCCGAACTTTCTTGACGACTCTACCCGTTTCCCGTATCAGCCGCGGCGGGACACCTCCCCCCAACGGGAGGCTTACTATCTGGAAGGGTAGATCATGACTGTAGCGAAGCCCGCTTCGCGGCCGAACGTGCCGCATTTCTCCTCCGGCCCCTGCGCCAAGCGCCCCGGCTGGAACGCCCAAAATCTCAAGGACGCAGCGCTCGGCCGTTCGCATCGCGCGAAGGTCGGCAAGACCAAGCTCAAGCTCGCGATCGATCTGACGCGCGAAGTGCTCGAGGTGCCCGCCGATTACCGCATCGGCATCGTGCCGGCCTCCGATACCGGCGCGGTCGAGATGGCGCTGTGGTCGCTGCTCGGTGCGCGGCCCGTCACCACGCTCGCCTGGGAATCCTTCGGCGAGGGCTGGGTCAGCGACATCGTCAAGGAATTGAAGCTCAAGGACGTCACCAAGCTCAACGCTGCCTACGGTGAGATCCCCGACCTCTCCAAGGTCGATCCCAAGAGCGACGTCGTCTTCACCTGGAACGGCACCACCTCCGGCGTGCGCGTTCCGAACGCCGACTGGATCAGTGCGACTCGCGAAGGTCTCACGATCTGCGACGCGACGTCTGCCGCCTTCGCGCAGCCGCTCGATTTTGCAAAACTCGATGTCGTCACCTTCTCCTGGCAGAAGGCGCTCGGCGGCGAAGCCGCGCACGGCATGCTGATCCTCTCGCCGCGCGCCGTTGAGCGCCTCGAGACCTACAAGCCGGCCTGGCCGCTGCCGAAGATCTTCCGCATGACCAAGGGCGGCAAGATCAACGAGGGCATCTTCGTCGGCGAGACCATCAACACGCCGTCGATGCTCTGCGTCGAGGACTACCTCGATGCGCTGAACTGGGCCAAGTCGATCGGCGGCCTGAAGGCCCTGATCGCGCGTGCCGATGCCAACACCAAGGTGCTCGCCGACTGGAAGGCGAAGACGCCCTGGATCGACTTCCTGGCCAAGGACGCCGCGATCCGCTCCAACACCTCGGTGTGCCTCAAGTTCACCGATCCCGCGATCACCTCGCTCTCGGACGACGCTCAGGCGGAGTTCTCGAAGAAGCTGGTCGCGCTGATCGAGAAGGAAGGCGCCGGTTACGACTTCGCGTACTATCGCGATGCGCCGGCCGGCCTGCGCATCTGGTGCGGCGCCACCGTCGAGGCCAAGGACGTCGAGATCCTGACGCAGTGGATCGACTGGGCTTTCGCCGAGACCAAGGCCGCTCTGCCGAAGGCGGCCTGAGTTCTTACCCTCCCCTGGAGGGGGAGGGTCGACGCACCGTCAGGTGCGGCGGGGGGGGGGGAT